>OGSQ01000156.1_pt1 | contig 43298 bp, 32 predicted proteins | sample 1573921 | NCBI WGS metagenome assembly OGSQ01 (sample SAMN03295832, study PRJEB24534) | human gut metagenome | isolation source: fecal sample 7 from infant 4 | host: Homo sapiens | place: USA: Pittsburgh, PA | collected 2014-07 | reverse complement strand
TATATAATATATGTATTTAATAGAAGATAAGGGGATTTTAAATGACTAAATATGAGGAAATAGCTACTTCCATAAAACATAAAATAGCCAGTGGGGAATATAAAGCTAATGATCAATTACCTTTTGAAAAAGATATGTGTGAAAAATTTAATGCTAGTAAGATGACTGTAAAAAAAGCATTAGATTTATTAGTTGCTGAAGGTTTAATAGTAAAAAGAAGAGGATCAGGTACCTTCGTAAAGGATATATCACAGGATGAAATAGAGGATTTGTCTATTCAAAATCAATTTGCAGGATTAACAGCCACTATGGTTGGGCATAATGTAGAAACTAAAATATTAGATTTTAAAATTATAAATGCAGATGATAAGGTGGCTGAAAATCTAAAGATTGAAAAGGATGATTTTGTTTGTTTTATACATAGAGTTAGATATGTAGATGGAAAAGCAATTGTTATAGAAAAAACATATATGCCATTATATCTTTTCCCTTCAATAAAGAAGCCAGATGTTGAAGGATCAATTTATAGTTATATAGAAGATAAATTAAAATATAAGATACAAAGCTGTCATTCTACAGCAAGAGCAAGAAAATCAGATGAGCTAGATAAGAAATATTTAAAATTACTAAGTGATGAACCTGTACTTGAAATAGAAAGAATCGGATATTTAGACAACGGAAAAGTATTTGAATATTCATTTTCAAGGCATAGATATGATACCCATGAATTTAAAGCTATAATTATCAAATAATTATAGCTCTTTTTACAACTTTCGGTCTAAATATATATATATGATATAAAAGTATAGACATATTTTAGGTATATAGATATAATTTATTTATAATAGTTAGAGGAGGAGAAGAAATATGGGAAATAAATATATTTTTCCTGAAGGTTTTTGGTGGGGATCAGCAACTTCAGGACCACAAAGCGAAGGTAATTTTAATAAGAGGAATAAAAATCTTTTCGATTATTGGTATGAAATAGAGCCAGAGGCGTTCTTTGATAGGGTAGGACCAGATGTTGCATCAAATTTTTATAATTCCTATAAAGAAGATATAGCAATGATTAAGGAAATTGGATTAAATAGCTTAAGAACTTCTATTCAATGGACTCGTCTTATTAAAAATTTTGAGACTGGAGAAGTTGATGAAGACGGAGTAAAGTTTTATAATAATGTTATTGATGAAATTATAAAAAATGGAATGATTCCTGTGATGAATTTACATCATTTTGATTTACCAATAGAATTGTATGAAAAGTATGGTGGATGGGAATCAAAACATGTGGTTGATTTATTTGTTAAATTTGCAAAGGTAGCCTTTGATTTATTTGCAGATAGGGTTAAATATTGGACAACCTTCAATGAACCAATTGTAATAGTTGAAGGAGAATATCTATATAAGTTCCATTATCCTAAATTAGTAGATGGCAAAAAAGCAATGCAAGTTTTGTATAACTTAAATTTAGCCTCCGCTAAGGTAATTAAGGAATATAAAGATGGTGGATATGGAAAAGATGGTGGACAAATTGGTATAGTATTAAATTTAACTCCTGCATATCCAAGAGATGCTAAAAATGAAAAGGATTTAGAAGCTTCTAAAATTGCTGATAACTTCTTTAATAATTCATTTTTAAATCCAGCTGTAAAAGGAGAGTTTCCAAAGGACCTTGTAAAGCTTTTAAAAGATGAAAATGTGCTTTGGAAATACACAAATGAAGAATTAGATATTATAAAAAACTATACTGTAGACTTTTTAGGTGTTAATTATTATCAACCAAGAAGGGTAAAGGCAAAGGATAGCTACTTCGATAATTCTAATGGATGGATGCCTGATAAATACTTTGATAATTATGAAATGCCAGGAAGAAGAATGAACATATATAGAGGTTGGGAGATATATCCTGAAGCTATTTATGATATTGCAATTAATATAAGAGACAATTATAACAATATACCATGGTATATTTCTGAAAATGGTATGGGAGTTGAAGGAGAAGATAAATTTATAAATTCTGAAGGATATATTGAAGATGATTATAGAATAGACTTTTTAAAAGAACATTTAAGTTATCTTCATAAAGCTATTGAAGAATGTTCTAATTGCTTTGGATATCATTCATGGACTCCTATAGATTGTTGGTCTTGGACTAATGCTTATAAAAATAGATATGGATATATAGCAGTAGATTTAAATACGCAAAAGAAAACCATAAAGAAGTCAGGAAAATGGATAAAAGAAGTGTCTAAAAATAATGGGTTTTAAATAGACTATATTAAGTTTAAATATTTTATATAAGGGAGAGAAATGATGAAGAGCTATATTGTATTTGATATTGGTGGAAGTAGTGTAAAATATGCTATTATGACAGAAAAAGGAGAATTTATAAAAAAAGGAAGTTATAAATCAGTAAGAAATAATTTTGATGATTTTAAGTCTTCTATGATTTCAGAAGTAGAAAAGGCTAAGGAAGAGTATAATATAGCAGGTGTAGCTGTTAGTGCTCCAGGAGGAGTAGACAGCGATACTGGAATAATTGGAGGAGCAAGTGCTTTGCCTTGTATTCATGGACCTAACTTTAAGAAAATATTTGGAGAAGATTTAGGACTAACTTTGGAAATAGAAAATGATGCAAATTGTGCAGCTTTAGGTGAAGTTTGGAGAGGTAGTGCAAAGGATAATAATGATGTACTTTTTGTAGTTTGTGGAACTGGAATAGGTGGAGCTGTAATTAAAGATAAGAAAATTCATAAGGGAAACAATCTTCATGGTGGAGAGTTTGGATATTTTATTTTAGAAGCTAATAAAAATGGAGAAGATTCAATCTTTAAGACTTGGAGTGAAGTAGGAGCAACTGGAGCATTAGCAAAAAATGTTGCTAAGCTAAAGGGACTTTCAGAGGATGAAATAGATGGAAGAAAGATATTTGAATTAGCTGAATCAGGAGATGAGGATTGTATTAAGGCAATAGATGAATTTTATTTTAATAATGCAATAGGAATATTTAACTTACAATACACTTATGATCCAGAAAAAATAGTAATTGGTGGAGCAATTAGTGGTAGGGAAGATTTTATAGATAGAATAAATGAAAAGCTAGATATTATAATGAATAAAATTACTGCTGCTAAGGTAAGACCAGTAATAGAAAAATGTAAATTTGAAAATGATGCAAATCTTATGGGTGCATTATTCCATTACTTACAAAGAAATAACTAATAAAATCCCCAGGGGACCAAATAATGTAAAAAGCTATGGTTAGTGGATACAAATCTACTAATGATAGCTTTTTTGTTTATTTTATATAATTTACCTAGATTTAGTTAATGAAATATAAAATAAGTACACTATAAAAGGATATTTATACATATTATAATAATTCTTATAAAAGCTATGAAATAAGGAGGAAGGCAGATAATGAGAAAAATAAAAAAGATGGTTGCCCTTGCCACATGTACAGTAATGGCAATTTCAGCTATATTAACAGGATGTGGGAATTCAACAGAAGCTTCTGGCTCAAATAACGGCACTCCAACTACTTTAACTTGGTATACCATTGGAGAAGAACCAAAGGATTTAGATAAGGTATTAGCTGAAGCAAATAAATACTTAGAAGAAAAAATAAATGCTAATATAAACATGAAATTTATAGGATTTGGGGATTATAATCAAAAAATGTCTGTTGTAATTAATTCAGGTGAAGATTATGATCTAGCCTTTACATCTTCATGGGCAGGAGATTATTTAGGAAATTCCAGAAAAGGAGCTTTCTTAGAATTAGATGATTATTTAAATTCTGATTCTGGAAAGGATTTAAAAGAAGCTATCGATCCAAGATTTTGGGAAGGAGCAACTATAGATGGAAAAGTTTATGCTGCACCAAATCAAAAAGAACTGGGAGTAGCACCAATGTGGGTATTTACTAAAGAATACGTAGATAAATATAATATACCATATCAAGATATACATAGCTTAGAAGATTTAGAGCCATGGTTAAAAGTTATTAAGGAAAATGAACCAGATGTAGTTCCTTTATATATTACCAAAGGCTTCTCTTACGGAGTGTTCTTTGATTCAATAGTAGATCCAGTTGGTATAGAATCAGATGACACATCTTTAACTATAAAGAATATATTTGAAACACAACAAATGAAAGATAGATTAAATACTTTAAGAAAGTATTATCAAGCTGGATATATAAATGCAGATTCTGCAACTGCTCAAGATGATAAATCAGTTAAAAGATTTGTAACAAAAGCAGATGGACAACCTTATGCTGATGAACTTTGGTCAAAATCACTAAACTACCCTGTAGTTTCAAGTCCTATAGTACAGACCTTAATTACAAATGGTTCTACAACAGGGTCATTAGTTGCAATATCAAGCAATTCAAAAAATAAAGATAAGGCTTTTGAATTCTTATCATTATTGAATACAGATAAAACTTTAAGAAATATTATAAACTTTGGTGTAGAAGGTCTTCATTATGAAAAAGTTGGAGAGGATCATATAAAGATTCTTAATCCAGAGCAAAAAAATTATGATGTACCATATTTTTCATTAGGAAATTTATTTATAACTTATAAACTAGAAGGTGAACCAGATACTAAATGGGAAGAATTTAAAGAATTCAACGATAATTCTATAATGTCACCAGCCCTAGGATTTAAGTTTGATTCTTCAAGTGTATCTAATGAAATTGCTGCAATAAATAATGTTATAGAAGAATTTAAATCAGCTATTTTTAGTGGCTCAGTTGATGTAGATGAATACTTAGAAAAATTAAATGCTAAGTTAAAAGAACAAGGAGTAGATAGAGTTATAGCTGAAATGCAAAAACAAATAGATGAATGGAAAGAAACTAGATAATTTAAATAATAAATGGAGCTATACTAAGAGTAGCTCCATTTATTATTTTGAAGTTATTTTATTAATTTTTTATATATGAAATCTGCAAATAATGAATTAGACCAAGCAAACCATTCTCTTGTATATTCATTAGGATTGTTGCAGTTAAAACCTTCATGCATATAGTGTGTATTCCCATCAGCATTGATTAAAGTTTTAAGTAATTCATCTATTTCTAACTTGTTATTAGAAGTCAATCCTTGCATGGAAAGTGCTATATGCCATATATATTCTTCAGGAGTATGTGGACTACCTATTCCAGAGGCATATTTACCTTCATAATAATAAGGATTATTTTTACTTAAAATAAATTTACGAGTATTTTGATAAACCTCATCATCTATTGGTTTATATCCTATATATGGTATTGATAAAAGGCTAGGAACATTAGCATCATCCATTAAATTGTAGTTACCAAGGCCATCAGTTTCATAGGCGTAAATTTTACCAAAATCCTTATGTTCAACTAAACCGAATTTTTCTATTCCTTCATCTATTTGAACTCTTAGAGATTTAGCTTTAGAACTTAAAGAGTCATCTTTATATATGACCTTAGAAATTTCCTCTATATATGTTAATACAACGCTTGCAAACATATTGGAGGGTATTAAATAACCGTATTTACATGCATCATCACTAGGTCTAAAGCCAGACCAAGTCATCCCTGTGAAAGAAACTGGATTTCCCAAACCTTCCTTAGGTAAAGTATCACTTTCTGGACAGTTTAATCTTTGAAAAGAATAATCAGATTTATCTAAGTGATATTGTTCTGTTTCCCATAAATTAATAATTGTATAAAAAACCTCTTTAATATCCCCATTAAAAAAGCTTATATCATCTGTAGTTTTCCAGTACTTATAAATTAATCTTATGGGAAAACAAAGGGAATCAATTTCATATTTTCTTTCCCAAACCCAGGGGCTATCCTTAGTTATATCATTATCCCATTTTTGCCCATTAGCCTCTCTGTTAAAAGCATTAGCATAGGGGTCAATTTTAATGCACTTAATTTGTCTATTAATTAACCCAATAAATAAATCCTTAAGTATAGGATTTTTGTTTACAAAAGGTAAATAATGCTCTACTTGAGAGGTGGAATCTCTAAGCCACATTGAAGGAATATCACCTGTTATAATAAAAGTATCATTCTCCTGATAAAATACAGTTGTATCAATAGTATTTATAAAACAATTTAAAAATAATTTTTTTAGTTTTTCATCTTTGATTGATTTTGAAAGCTCTGTTCCTATTTCTTTTAATGTATCTTTAAAAATATTAAGTTTTTCATTATTATATTTCACTAATATTCCTCCTAAAATATATCATATATTTATTAATCCTAAATATTCTGTTCCTTTGATATACTATCTAGTTCTAGTAATAAGGATTTATTTATAAATAGTAATAAAAAAGATAGTAGACTAGAGATAAATAATACTATTGTACCTGGAGCTACTTCAAATAAAATAAGAGAAAAAATAAACAACAATATATTAGTTATAGTTAATATTGGTCTTGTAAAACATAGAACAAAGGCTGTTCTTAAGGTATCAATGGTTTTCATTTTAAATCTGCTAATAAGTATAGAAATATAAGGGGTAACAGTAGCTAAAATAATAAGAATGGTAGAAAATAAGCAAATTAAGAGTATATTATGCTTGATTAAAGCGAAAAATCTTATATTAAAATAAAGTATAGTTATTAGTGAAAGTTCAATGAACCAGATTAGAAATGATTGCCTGAAATTAAGTTTAATTCCCTTTATGAAATCTTTAATAATGTCTAAATCTTTATTTACCATTATTTTATTCATGCAATAAAGTAATGCAGTAAATGTTGGCATAGTTGGAAGTAAACTTAATAAAAATAAAGGAAAATACTCGAAAATATTACTTATGCCTACAAATGTAAAGAAGAGTATTAAAGGAATATTAAAGATCATAAAAAATAAATTCAATAAGAAAAACCAGAAAACATAATTAAATGAGTCAAAGATTTTTTCAAAATTAAATAAATTATTGAACATAAAAATCCCTCCTTAAATTTTTACTTGTAATAAGTAGTATAGTTTAATGGGTATATAAATTCAATTTTATGGAGGAAAATTACAGTTTTATCTAGAAAAAGTACAATAAAAATATAATTTAGCACCTATGAACAACTTTAAATAGAAATTTTAATATGATTAAATATATATATAAGATATACTGAAAGGGTAGAGATATGGAAATAACAAAGTCAACAGTATATAAAAGATTATTTACCATTAACATATTAGTTACTATTTTTTTAATAACAGCACTTGATTTTTATTTTGTAAATACATTTGTACAGAACAATAAAGAAATGAAATCCTATATTAATGAAAAAATCCTTTACGATATTAATGATGAAATAAACAGGATAAATAATTCTAGTGAGATAATTATAAAGAATATGCATAGTGATTTAAGTGTTGAAGAAGATATACTTAGATTTATGGAAAGGGATACAATTTCTTATGTAACAGATAAGTTGAACAGGTTGGCTGAAAGTTCAAGTAATTACTATAATGGTACTGAAAGATTTGTGAGAAACTCATTTAATTTAAACTATAATTTAGAGGAAATTTCCTTGGTAAGTTACAGTAGAATGGAGGAAAGTTCTTTTAATAGAGAAAATCAAATTAAAGTAATAGATATCAATAAGGATGATATACCAACAGAAGAAAGAACTAATGGCATTTTATCAGGTAAGAATACACTAAGATTTATAAGGGAAGTAAGAGATCCAATTAATTTAGAAAGTAAAGGATTGATAATCCTTACATATAACTTAAATAATGTAAAAGATATAGTGAAAAAATATAACAATGAGCATCAAGTGATGGTTTTAGATAGTGACGGATATATTATATACAAATCTGATGGTGAATATAATTATGAAAAATATAAATATTATGATGAAATATTAAATAGCCAGGGTGAGGTAAATTTAGATAAGAAATACTATATAAATAAAATTATGAATCCTTCAAAAATAATTTCTGTATCTAAGATGGAAAAGAGAGAGGTTAATAAAATATCTCCAGGATTAATTAAATCTATATTTTTTGTGGATATTTTACTTCTAATGATTTCCTTATCTATTTTATATATTAAATTAAAACTATTAAGTGATAGAACAGATAACATATTAGTTGCTATGGAAAAAGTGAAGAATGGTAATTTAGATGTAGAAATTCCAATTACATCTGATAATGATGAGATTAATTATATTTCTGAAAACTTTAATATAATGTGTAAGGATTTAAATAAACATATTAAAAAAATATATTTAGCAGAAATTGAACAAAAGAAAGCAGAAATGATAGCTCTACAGAACCAGATTAATCCTCATTTCTTGTACAATACTCTAGAGTCAATAAGAATGAAAGCCATTTGCAATGGAGATAAGGATGTTGGGAAAATGCTATATAACCTTTCCTTCTTATTTAGAAAGCAAGTAAAGGATAGTTACATAATAACTTTAAAGGATGAATTAGACTATTGTAGAAAGTATATAGAAATATTTCAATTTAGATATTATGATAATTTTAATTTCGAAATAAATTGTCCAGAGGAGCTTGAAAGATATAAAATTGTGAAATTCTCAATACAGCCATTAATAGAGAATTATTTTGTACATGGAATTAGATTTGAAGATGATGATAACCTTTTAAAAATAGATGTAAGTAAAGAAGAAAATGATATTTTTATAAGGATAATAGATAACGGTAGAGGTATATCTGATGAAAAATTAGAGAAAATAAAGGACAAATTACTGAATAATAAACAGGAGAATGATTCTATAGGAATAGTAAATGTAAATAAAAGAATTGTTAATGAATATGGGGAAGGCTATGGAGTAAATATATTAAGGAATGAAGGGTGTGGAGTAACTTTAATATTAAAAATTTTATGTAAAGAGGTGTAATTTATGTATGATGTTATGTTAGTTGATGATGAAAAATTAATTACTCAAGGACTGATGAATATTATTGATTGGGAAAACCTCGGATTAAAGGTAAGAGAAATAGCACATAATGGAGAAGAAGCCTTAAATAAATTTAAAAATAGAGCCGTAGATATAATAGTAACAGATATTAATATGCCTAAATTAACAGGACTAGAATTAATTAATGAAATAAAAAAAATAAATTCTAATACTAGATTTACAATTCTTTCAGGATATGATGATTTTACTTATGCAAAAGAGGCAATAAGTTATGGTGTTGAAAGCTATATATTAAAGCCTATAGATGAAGAAGAACTTGAAGAAGCTATGAGTAAGATTGTTGAAGGATTAGATTTAAAAAAGAAGGAAAAAAACATTTTATTAGATAAAAATAAAAAATTAATTCAATATCTAGAAGAAATGATAGATGAAAACTTTATATATAATATGGAAGATCCCATTTCAATAGATATATACAACAAAAAATATACTGTTGCTAATATAAAAATGCTAAGAAAAGAAAATGAAGAAAATAAAGTGTACATTGAAGATATAATAGAAAGAAATACAAATGATAGATTCGATATCCTTTATAAATATGATGATCAAGTTATATTAATAAATTCTTGGGATAAAGATATGTCTAGAAAAGATATTATTAATTATTATGAAAATATTAAGGAGTCTCTTATTAAGGAGTCTAATAATGACATCTTTATAGGTGTAGGAGATACTGCTTTTGATATAAAAGATATAAGAAAAAGCTATAAAGTAGCTAGTGAATTTAAAAAATATATATTAACAGAAGGCGTTAATACATGTATATATAAAGAGAAAATTAGAGATATAAAAGAAAATAATAAAAGCTTTAAGGATGAAATAGATTATATAAATAAGTTGATTATAGAAAAAGATAAAAAGTCTTTAAGAAAGTATATATCAGAAATACTGGGGAATAAAAATTTAACACCTAAAAATATTTATGACTTTTCAATAAGAGTAATAGTATTGATTGATCAGATATCAGATGAATTTAATATTGAAAAAAAATATGGCGAAGATGGTCTAAGCAATACAATAATAGAGTTATGTAATGAAAGTACTAGAAAAAGTGTTAAAGCCTTTATACTTAGGGAAATAGAAGATCTTATTGAGTCAATGTGTGAAAGCACAATAAAATATAGCCCTGTAGTTCAACAAATAGTACATATAGTAAATGAGAAATATTATGAAGAGTTAAGCTTAAAAACTCTAGCATATCAATATAATGTAAATAGTTCATATTTAGGACAAATTTTTTCAAAGGAAATAGGCTGTTCGTTTTCAGAATATTTAAACAAAGTGAAGAATATTAAGGCAAAGGAGTTAATACTTAATACAAATATGAGGATAAACGATATAGCTAAAGAAGTAGGATATGTTGATACTAGTTATTTCTATAGAAAATTTAAAAAATATTATGGAGTTTGTCCATCAACATTAAGAGAAATGAAGAATTATTCATAAAATAGGATATAAAGTAATGTAAAATGAAAAATTAAGAATGCAAAATTAAGGGAGAAACTCCCTTAGGAGTTTCTAAAATATATATCTTTTTAGTAATTCCTTTGGAATTACATCAATAATTCTACATTTTACATTCTACATTTTTAATTTAGGAGCTGCTTCGGCAGCTCCTTTTCTTAGCTTATAAAACTTTAATTTCTTCACTAAATCTAAAGTATTTCAACTTTATGGTAAATTTTAAGTATGATATATTTTAATTAACGCAAGAAGAGTTACAGAAAAGGAGGTTAAGAAATGGCTAAATTTAAGAACTTAGATAAAAAGAAAAATAAATCAACATTAAAAAAGTTAAAAGAAAATAGAGAATTTTTACTATTAACACTGCCAGGTACAGTGTGGTTTTTAATATTTGCATATTTACCAATGATAGGTATAGTAATTGCTTTTAAAAATTGGAGAATTAGTGGTGGATTTATAGAAAGCTTGATAAAAAGCCAATGGGTAGGACTTAGTAATTTTAAATTTTTATTTAATAGTAGTGATGCATGGCTAATTACAAGAAATACAGTTTTATATAATATAGTTTTTATAGTTTTAGGTATAGTAGTTCCAGTTACATTTGCTATTTTACTTAATGAACTATTAAATAAAAAACTATCTAAGTTTTATCAAAGCTCTATGTTCTTACCCTATTTTTTATCTTGGGTTGTTGTAAGTTATTGTTTATTTGTATTTTTAAGTCCTGAAAAAGGATATATAAATGGTATTATTACAGCTTTATGTAAAGATAAAATATCTTGGTATACTGAACCTAAGTATTGGACTATAATAATAATATTTATGAGTCAATGGAAGTCAGTAGGTTATGGAACAGTTGTATATTTAGCATCTATATGCGGAATAGACAAGTGCTACTACGAAGCAGCGATGATAGATGGAGCAACTAAGTGGCAACAAATAAAATATATAACTATTCCTTCATTAAAGCCTGTTTTGCTAATAATGTTTATAACAGCAGTAGGTGGAATGTTTAGAGCAGATTTTGGATTATTCTATCAGCTTCCAAAAAATTCAGGAGCCTTATATTCAGTAACTAATGTTATAGATACTTATGTTTATAGAGGATTAATGAACTTAGGTAATATAGGAATGAGTTCAGCAGCAGCATTATATCAACCCTTTGTAGGACTTATTTTAATATTAGTTACTAATGGAATTGTTAGAAAAGTAGATAATGAAAATGCATTTTTCTAAAATAAAGGCGGTGTAGAATATGGAAGAGAGAATTAAAAATATTTCTAATAAGACTAAAGAAGAAGATATAGAAGAAATAGAAGAAGTAAAAGAGGTGGAAGAAGCACCAAACAGATTTAACTCAATATCAAAACCAACAAATACAATTTTAAATATAATGTTTTTAATAATAGCAGCAGTATGTATAGTACCATTTTTATTTGTTTTAATGGTTTCCTTCACTAGTGAGGCATCCTTACAAGTAAATGGATATAGATTTTGGCCAGAAGAGTGGAGCTTAGAAGCTTATAAATATATATTTAAATCAGGAAGCAATATAATTAGAGCCTATGGAATAACTATTATAGTAACTATTACTGGAACAATATTAGGATTAATTATAATGACAACTTTTGCTTATGCATTATCAAGAAAGAATTTTGCATATAGAAAATTCTTTACGAAGCTAATCTTTATTCCAATGTTATTTTCAGGTGGTATGGTTTCATCATATTTAGTAGTAACAAGATTTTTAGGACTTAAAAATAATATATTGGCTCTTATATTACCTATTTGTGTCAGTTCATTTCACATTATAATTTTAAGAACTTTCTTTAAAACTTCAGTACCTGATGCAATTGTAGAATCTGCAAAAATAGATGGAGCTTCTGAATTTGTATTATTTATGAAAGTAGTGCTACCCATATCACTACCAGGAATAGCCACTATAGCTTTATTTTTAACCTTAGGCTTTTGGAATGATTGGTTTAATGCAATGCTTTATATAGATAATAATAGTTTAATACCAGTACAATATCTACTTATAAAGCTAGAAACATCAATGGAATTCTTAATAAACAATTCCAATACTATGGGGGTATCTGCTACTGAAGCAGTAGCAAAAATGCCAAAAGAAACAGTTAAAATGGCAATAGTTGTTATAACTACCATACCTATTATTTTTGCTTATCCATTTTTCCAAAAATATTTTGTAAGTGGATTAACAATTGGAGCAGTAAAAGAATAATTTTTATAAATAAATTAGGTATAAAATCAATAGAAGATTAATAAAGAGTATAAATTAAAATATTAATATTTTTAGGAGAAGAGTTATGTTTTATTTGTTAGAAAGAATTGAAAAGACTTGCAATGAAATAGCTAAAAATATACATAGAAGTGAGATATCTCTTGAAATTTATAAGTATATTGATGGGAATTACAATAACATAAATTTAATAAAGGGAGCTAAAGAAGAGGACTGGAGAGAATTTAGAAGCGGAGATTTATGGGGTGGAAGAGACTGCCATGGATGGTTTAAGTGCTCTATAGAAGTTCCAGAGCATCTTCATGGAAAGGTAATAGCCCTAAACTTCCATACTTTTGATGAAGGATGGGATGCAACAAATCCTCAATTTATGTTATATGTCAATGAAGAAGAAGTACAAGGTCTAGATATGAATCATAGAGAAGTAATTTTGACTCATAATGCTATTGCTGGAACAAGATATGATATAGATTTACAGGCATATGCAGGTATGCTTTCTAATAAAAAAGCTACATTATATGGGAAATTAGTAGAATTAGATTTGAATTCTAGAGAGTTATACTGGAATTTAAAGGTCCCTTTAGATGTATGTAAAGAGTTAGATATAGAGGATAAAAATAGAATAGATATGATAACTATTTTAAATCAAGCTATAAACTTAATTGATTTTAGAAGAGCAAAATCAAAAGAATATGATGAAAGTGTTAAGGTAGCAAATAATTTTCTAAATGAAAAGCTTTATGGAGAAATGTGTGGTCATGAAAATATAATTGCAACTTGTGTAGGACATACACATATAGATGTAGCTTGGCTTTGGACTGTGGCACAAACAAGAGAAAAAGTAGCTAGAAGTTTTGCAACTGTATTAAAGCTAATGGAAGAGTATCCAGAGTATATATTTATGTCATCTCAACCACAGCTTTATAAGATGCTAAAGGAAGATTATCCTCAAATATATGAAAGAGTAAAGAAAAAAATTGAAGAAGGAGTTTGGGAAGCTGAGGGATCTATGTGGCTTGAAGCAGATTGTAATGTTACATCAGGAGAGTCGTTAGTAAGACAAATACTTCATGGAAAAAGATTTTTCAAAGAAGAATTTAACGTAGATAATAAGATATTATGGCTTCCAGATGTTTTTGGATATTCAGCAGCATTACCTCAAATACTTAAGAAATCAGATATAGATTATTTTATGACAACTAAAATAGCTTGGAATCAATTCAATAAAATTCCAAATGATACATTTATGTGGAAGGGTATAGATGGAAGTGAAGTATTAACACATTTTATAACAACTACTACTCCTAGACAGGATAGAGAGTCACACTTCACAACATACAATGGGCATATTCAGCCAGATGCAATAATGGGAGCATGGAGAAGATATCAAAATAAGAATATAAATAATGATGTATTAGTTTCCTTTGGATGGGGAGATGGTGGCGGTGGTGCTACTATTGAAATGCTTGAAAATGCTAGAAGATTAGCTAAAGGAATACCAGGAGCACCAAAAGTAAAAATGGGTAAATCGCTTGATTATTTTAAGAGATTAGAGAAAAAAGTATTAGGAAATAAAACCTTGAAAAAGTGGGTAGGAGAATTATATCTTGAATACCATAGAGGTACCTATACTTCAATGGCAAGAAATAAAAGAGATAATAGGAAATGTGAAAATCTATATACAGCTGCAGAAAAACTTAATTCTCTTTCCTTATTATTAGGTAATGAGTATCCTCAAAATAATATTAATAATTCATGGGAAAAAATATTATTAAATCAATTCCATGATATTATTCCAGGCTCATCTATTAAAGAAGTTTATGATGTTACAGATGTTGAGTATAAGGAATTGCTAGAAAATGTGGATAATCTAATTAAAAATACTATGGATGATATACTTTCTAATATTAATGTTAAGGAAAGAAGCCTAGTAGTTTTTAATACTTTAGGTTTTAATAGAAATGATATTGCAACTTTTGAAATACCAAAGGATATAAAAAATCCAGCAATTATTGATGAGAATAATTTTGAAATTCCATGTCAAAAAATAGAGGGAAATAAGGCTATATTTTTTGCTGAAAATATTCCATCCAATGGATATAAATCTTTTAGGATTATAGAAGCAACAAAATCTAACTATGAATTAGTTAAGATTTCTAAGGAAGAAGCAGAAAATAGATTTTTCAAGATTAAATTTGATAGTAAAGGACAAATTATTTCATTTATAAATAAGGAAGCAAATAGAGAAATATTAAAAGAGGGAGCAATAGGTAATGAACTTCAAGCTTTTGAAGATAAACCGATGAGCTTTGATAACTGGGATATAGATATATATTATAAAGAAAAAATGTGGAGAATAGATGATATTCAAAATATTGAAGTTATTGAAGAAGGCCCTGTAAGAAGTACATTAAAGGTTGAAAGAGATTTCTTAGATTCGAAAATAATTCAAAAAATACATATTTATAAAGATGTAGAGAGAATAGATTTTGAAACCTTTATGGATTGGAAGGAAAAAGATATCTTAGTTAAGACAGCTTTCCCAATAGATATTAATGCTAAGGAGGCTACTTATGAAATTCAATATGGGAATGTAACTAGACCAACTCATAATAATACATCTTGGGATGTTGCAGCATTTGAAGTATGTGGCCATAAATGGGCTGATTTATCAGAAGGTGGTTTTGGAGTTTCATTATTAAATGATTGTAAATATGGTCATGATATAAAGGACGGAAATATGAGATTAACATTATTAAAATCAACATGTGATCCAAATCCAGATGCAGATAAGGAAGAACACTTCTTCACATACTCAATATATACTCACACAGGAACATGGAAGGAAGCAAAAACCGTTAATGAAGCCTATGAGTTAAATACACCTTTATTTACAAAAATTACTGAAGCAAATGAAGGAAACTTAGAAGGTAAATTAAGTCTAGCTAGTGTAAATAAAGATAATATAATGATTGAGGTTATAAAAAAGGCGGAAGATAGTGATGATTTAATAATTAGACTATATGAATTCCATAATAAAAAATCAAATGTTGATTTAACCTTCTTTAGGGATATAGAAAAGGCTGTAGAGTGTAATTTATTAGAAAATGATGTACAAGATGTAAAGATAAATGGAAAGACTATGAATTTTATAATTAATCCTTTTGAAATAAAAACATTTAAAGTTAAGCTTAGATAATTAAATCTGTAAGGTAATAAAATGTCTAGATTTTTATAAAATCAAGATATTTTATTACCTTTAATATTAAATAAATCTTATAAAAATAAGGATAAAATATATATTTATTTTAATTAAGTAGGAGGAGTATAAATGAATATAATTCCAGTACCTAGAAGTATAAAATATATTGAGGAAATTTTTAAATTAAAAAGAGAAACTAATATAATTTTAGATTACAACTGTTCTTTTGATGATTTAAATTCTGCAATATTATTGAAAGAGGAAATAAATAAGAGCTTTGGATTTAAAATAAATATAACTAAGGCAGTTGATTATAGTATTTATAATAAGTTTATATTGCTAAAGAAAAGCCCTTCAATGGGAGATGAAGAGTATAAATTAATAATAAAAAAACATAGGATTGAAATAAATGCCTCTAGTGATAAAGGATTATTTTATGGAATTCAGACATTAATACAAATAATAAGAGAATATGGATATAGTTTGCCTGGAGTAATAATTGAGGATAAGCCTTATTTTAATCATAGAGGATTCTATCATGATATTACTAGGGGAAAGGTGCCTAAGTTAGAGACATTAATGAAATTAGTAGATAAGGCAGCATTTTATAAGATAAATGAACTTCAATTATATATTGAACATACCTTTGCATTTAAAGGCATGAGCGAAGTTTGGATAGATAAAGACCCACTAACTCCTGAAGAAATACTTTTATTAGATAAATATTGTAGAAAAAGACATGTAGAACTTATACCATCAATAGCAACCTTTGGACATTTATATGAAGTTTTAAAAACTAAATCCTTTAAAAGATTATGCGAATTAGAATTAACAGAAAAAGAAGAGTGTGACTTCTCTTTTATAGATAGGATGGCTCATCATACATTAAATGTAAGTGATGAAGATAGTATAAAATTAATTAGAAATATGTTAGAACAATATATACCATTGTTTTCATCTAATAAATTTAATATATGTTGTGATGAAACCTTTGATTTAGGCAGAGGGAAAAGTCGTAAGGAAGCTGAAAAATTAGGAACTGGGAAGCTTTATGTTGATTTTCTAAATAAAGTTATTTCTATTGTAAAGGAATATGGTAAAGAAGTAATGTTTTGGGGAGATGTAATATTAGGGCATCCAGATTTAATTGATACTATAGATAAAGATGTAATTTGCCTAAATTGGAATTATTGGTGTGGTGTTGAAGAGAAGGATACAAAAACAATTTATGAAAGTGGTAGAAAACAATATGTATGTCCTGGAGTAGCAGGGTGGAATCATTTAATGAATCTAATGGACAATGCCTTTGAGAATATATATAGAATGGTTTCCTATGGAGTGAAATACAAGGCAATAGGAGTTTTAAACACAAATTGGGGAGACTTTGGAAATATTAATTTATTATCTAGTTCTATTCCAGCTATGATATATGGAGCAGCATTATCTTGGAATCCAGAAATAGAAAAAGATTTTAATAAAATGTATGAAGATATATCTGTTTCAGAGTTTCAAGATAATAGTGGAACTTTAGTTACATTGTTATCAGATTTAGGGAAGTATCAGGATTTTACATGGGAAGATTTAGTGGTATGGAAGGAAAAATTTAATACAAATGAACCTATAAAGGATAACTTAATAAAGAAGATGAAAAAAGCAAATGTCAGTGAACTAAAAGAGAATCAGGAGAAAGTATATAAAATAAAAGAAAGATTACAATATTTATCTTACGGAATTAAGGACATAGAATCAAAGAAGATAATTCAGGAGTTTATAATTGCAGCTAGAGGAATATTATTAATAAATAAAATAATGGTAGCAATAATAAATAATGAATTATATAAGGAGGAATATAATTTGGAAAATGCTAATTATAAAGAATTAGCTGAAGCCTTTGAAGAATGGTTTTATGATTATTCAAATATATGGAGAAAAACAAATAAGGAAAGTGAATTATATAGGATAAAAGATGTAATTAAATACACTTGTAGCTATTTAAGGTATATATAATATGGACAATAAATATATATGTATTTATAATTGTATATAAGGAGATTTAGGATAAAAATAAACTAACTACATTATATAAAAGAAAAAATTATTGAGAAAAAGAAAAAAATTTAATTATCTACATGATAATAAATATTAATGGGAGGAAAGAATTATGGAAAATATTAAAGAGGATAGATACCACAAGATGAAGTATATAAAGTGTGGGAATAGTGGATTATATCTGCCAAGGGTTGCACTAGGACTATGGCATAACTTTGGGTCAGTAGATCCAATTGAAAATCAAAAGGATATAATTTTTGAAGCCTTTAATAATGGTATAACTCATTTTGATTTAGCTAATAATTATGGACCTGTTCCTGGAGCTGCTGAAGAAAACTTTGGGAGAATACTAAATGAAAATTTAAAGTCATATAGAGATGAGATGATTATTTCTACAAAAGCTGGATATTATATGTGGAAGGGACCTTATGGAGATGGTGGTTCTAGAAAGTATTTAATGTCTAGCTTAGATCAAAGTTTAAAGAGAATGGGCTTAGAGTATGTAGATATTTTCTATCATCATAGACCAGATTCAAACACTCCTTTAGAAGAAACTATGGGAACTTTAACAGATATAGTTAAACAAGGGAAAGCCTTATATATAGGATTATCAAATTATCATCCAAAGGAATTAAAGGAAGCATCAAAAATACTAAAAGAAAATGGAACACCATGTCTAATTCATCAATTTAGTTATAGTATGTTTAATAGATGGAGCGAAGAAGAAGGCTTACATGATGTTCATAAGGAAGAAGGAATAGGGTCAATAGCCTTTTCACCATTAGCACAAGGTATGCTTACAAATAAATATCTTCATGGAATTCCAGAGAATTCAAGAGCTAAAAAAGAAAGCAGTGTATTCTTAAATGAGAAGGAAATAACAGAAGAAAAATTAAATAAAATAAGAAAACTAAATGAATTAGCAGAAGGAAGAGGACAAACTCTAGCAGAAATGGCATTAGCTTGGGTCATAAGAAAAGATATTGTTAATACTGTATTAATTGGAGCAAGTAAGGCAGAACAAATATTAGATAATGTAAAAATAATTGAGAATTTAAGTTTTTCAGAGGAAGAGTTAAATAAAATAGATGAAATCTTAATATAGGGGTAAGGTGTAATGATATTATCTAGAAATGAAATAAAGTATTCAGGAAGATTTGATTTTTCTAATGCAGAAAAAATTGAATTTGGCTGGGCTAAGACTTCATTAAGTATAAATTTCATAGGTAATAGGGTTTATGCAGATATGGAATCAGATGGGGAAGATTATTTTTTAGTAGTTTTAGATGGAGAAGTATATAATAAATCCTTTCCAGTTACAGAAAGAAAGCTTTATAAATTAGTAGAAGATATAGAGTATGGTAAACATACTTTAGAATTAGTTAAGAGAACAGAAGCTTTTGTAGGAACTGCAAGCTTTTATGGCTTTGAAATTTTTCATGGGAAGATACTAGAGCCGCCTAAGGAACAGCCTTTAAAGATAGAGATTTTTGGAGATTCTATAAGCTGTGGCTATGGAAATGAATCAAAAAATGAATTTGTAGAGTATAATCCTAAGGATGAAAATAGTTATTTATCTTATGGTTCTATAGCTGCAAGAGATCTAAATGCGGAATTAAATCTAACTAGTTGGTCAGGATTAGGGTTAGTAAGAAATTATGATGATTCACCAATGCCACTACCAGAAAGAATAGAATGGATAACTAATAAAAATACAAATAATAAGTGGGATTTTTCTAGTTATGTACCTGATATCCTATTAATTAATTTAGGAACTAATGATTTTAATGCACATCCCCCAACACAAGATAAGTTTGTGGATAATTATAGAATACTAATAGATAGAATTAGAAATTATTATGGAAAAGTAAAGATAATATGTGCTATAGGTCCAGTTATGGAAGGGAAAGCTTTAAATGATATAAGAAATTATGTTAAAAATCGTGTAGTGGATTATTATAATTCTATTGGAGATAAGAATATATTTTTCTTAGAACATGAGCATCAAAAAGCTGAAAATGGGTACGGAGAAGGGCATCACCCAAGCCAAAAAACTCATTATATTATGGCTAATGAGGTAGTAAGTTTAATTAATAAAATTTTGTGATTAAGAAGAAAAATATTTTAATTAACTAAAAGTGGAGATGAAGAGTTCATAGATAAATTAAATAAGTTGCCTAAAATAATGAATTCTATTTATAATAAGTATGAATTATTAAAACTAATTTTGGCACCTTTTTAGTTAAAAAATTGGTAAATATGAGGGGGGAATTATATGAATAATACTGATTCACTAAATTATATTGTTGGAGTAGATATTGGAGGAACCAATATTAGAGCAGCTTTATTAGACGAAGAAAGAAACATATTAGAAAAAGTTAAAATTAAGAATGAAGTGGACAAGGGTCCTGAATATAATTTAAATAAAATAATATATCATATTAATGAAAATTGGCTATCAAAAGGAATAAGAGGTATTGGAGTTGGATGCCCTGGACCATTAAACATTAAAACAGGAACTATTTTAAAAGCACCTAATTTAAGAGGATGGGATAATTTTAATGTAAAAAAATATCTTGAAGAAAATACTTCCTTAAAGACTGAAGTAAATAATGATGCTAATGTTGCAGGGCTTGCAGAAGCTATGGTAGGAGTAGCAAAGAAAGCTGAAAGTGTATTCTATATTACTGTATCAACTGGAGTAGGCGGTGCGCTTATAATTAATAACAAGATTATTAATGGTGCTAATAGTTTTGCAGGAGAAATTTGCAATTTAATTATTAATGAAGATAAATATAGCCATTCAGGATTAGTTCAAGGTGGACTAGAAGGACAATGTAGTGGTCCCAATATTTCAAGAATAGCAAGTGAAAGATTAGGAACAGTGATAGATACTCCAGAAGTTTTTGAGTTATACAAAGAAAATAACAAAGTAGTTATAGATATAGTAAATGAACTTTGTGAAAACTTATCTAAGGGAATATCTAACATAATTTCAGTTGTAGATCCAGAAGTAATAGTTCTTGGAGGCTCTGTTATTTTATTTAATAACAATCTTATTGAAATAATTAAAGAGAAGGTAATAGAAAAAGTAATTAATAAAGAAGCTGTAGATATAAGAATTGCTGAAATAGGTGATGATGCAGGACTTAGAGGAGCAGGATTCTTAATAGGATAATAATTATGAATAATAGAAGTGTAAATATGATATTGCAGAAATCTAGAGAGTTCTAGATAAAATGCAATTTATATTTACACTTTTCTTATTTTTAAGGAAATTATATTAGGATATAAATTATAGATAGTATCGTCATATTTTACTTTAAAAATAAATATAAAAAATTAAAAATTAAAGTTAATTTACGTTGAAATTAAAGTTAATTGAATTTAAAATAATAATTGAAAGGTTTACAAAATGATTTTGTAAAGCTTTTACCATAATGTATTTATGGAATTAAAGTATTTGTTAAATTAATTAAAGTATTTGTTAAATTAATTAAAGTTTGTAAAAAAGAAAAATAATTAATAAATTAAGGGAGGATTTTTTTATGAGTAAAATTACTAAAATTATTTCAGCATTAGCTTTATCTACAATGATGGTAACTTCATTAGTAGGATGCTCAGGTGGAAAGGATAATGGTGGAGCTTCATCAGGAGATACTATAACAGTTAACTTCTGGACAGCACCTCAAAAAGTTCAATATGATTTTTGGACAAGCAAAGCAGAAGCATTTAATGCAACTAATACTAAAGTAGGTGACAAGGTTGTAAAACTTGAAGTTCAACAAATGCCTGAAACACCATCATCAGAAGCTGGAATACAAAATGCCTTAGCAACAGGAACAGCACCAGCAATTTCAGAAAATATTAATAGAGGATTTGCTACAACATTAGCGCAATCAGAAGCAGTTTACTCATTAGAAAATGAAGATTGGTTTAAAGATATAGTAAAAAACAGAGCATTAGAATCAGTTATGCCAGGTTGGGAAATTGAAGGAAGTCAATATGTAATTCCAATGTATGTTAACCCAATGGTATTACAATGGAATACAAAAGCTTTAAAAGAATTAGGATTTGATAAAGCACCAGAAACAAAAGCAGAATTTGATAATGTGGTTGCTAAGTTTAAAGAAAATAAAGATAAGATGTCAGCTATGGGAGTTACTCATGTATTCTATAGAAACTCTTTAATTAGACCAGATCAATGGTGGGATAGATCATCAGACTTCCAAAATATTTATTTATCATTTAGTGGTGGAAAAGCATGGGTAGAAGGAAATAAATTAGTTTTAGATAAAGAATATGCAAAAGAAGCATTTGAATTCTTCGGATCATTAGGTAATACATTATTAACAGCAGAAGTACCAAACATATGGGCAGAAGAAAATCCACAAGTATTATTTACAATAGCAGCTCCATGGGAGATCCAATCTTTAAGAGAAGGTGGAAAAGTTTATGGAGAAAATTATACATACGGTCCAATGATAGTGAAAAATGAAGGGGATAAACCTTATAACTATGCAGATGCAAAAGGTTTAGTTTTATATAAATCTGACAACATTACAGATGAAATTCATCAAGGTGCAGTTGAGTTTATGAAATGGTTATATAACGAAGAAAACTCAGCAAAAACAGATTTAGAATGGTTACAAGCTACTACTATGTTACCAGTAAGAGGAGACTTAGTTGAAAATGAAGAGTTCGCTAAGTATTTAGAAGAAAATGCAGAATTAAAAGCTTTAGCTGAACAAGTAGAATATGCTATTCCATGTATGCCACACGATAAAATGGCACAAATACAAGAAGCATTAGGTAAGAGTTTAGCTGAATATTTAGAAACTACATTATCATCAGATGCCTTAACAAAAACTGATGCTACAAAGTATGTAGATGAGGCCTTCACTGCAATGAAACAAGCTGGTGGTTTAGAATAGTTTATAACAATAAAGCAAAGATGAATGACTTTATCTTTGCTTTATTTTTAAAGGAGTGGCACTAAATGAAGAGTAAAATAGAAAGTTTAAAAAATAGAGGCGGATTTTTAGGATGGCTATTTAATATACCATATTTGGCATATTCAGTTGTTTTCTTTTTAATACCATTATTTTGGGCATTTTGGTTGTCTATGACTGACTGGAACTTAATGTCTAAGAATAAAAATTTCGTAGGATTAGATAACTTTAAAGCACTATTTACCGATCCAAGAATTAAAGCAGCATTTATAAACTCATTTAAATATTTAATACCTATTGTTCTTTTTACTGTAGCAATAGCAATTGTTATAGCACTTTTAGTTCATAAGTTACCAGACAAGGTAAAAGGAATCACATCAGTATTATTTTTTATACCTTACTTAACTTCAGGTGTTGCTGTATCAGTAGTAGTTAGATATTTCTTTAGTTATAATTCTGCATTAAATGCTTTCTTAAGAGAGAAAGGAATTAATATTGATTGGTTTAGAGATCCAAAGTGGTCCTTTATCATAATTGTTGGAATAATAGTTTGGAAAATGTCAGGCTATTATGCGTTATTTATATTATCAGCATTAGAGTCTATTTCAGAAGATGTACATGATGCATGTAAAATAGATGGAGCAAGTGGTTTAAGAAAGTTTATAAGCGTAACATTACCAATGATAATACCAACATTAACAACCGTTGTTGTTTTAGCAGCTGGTCTTGCTTTTGGTATCTTTACAGAGCCATACTTGTTAACTGGTGGTGGACCAAATTTAGCAACAACGACATGGCAACTTGAAATTTATAATACTTCATTTACTAATTTCCAATCAGGATATGGGGCAGCTATTGCAATAGCTAATGCAGTACATATATTTGTAACAATTAAGATAATCACATTTATAATGGAAAAGATTAACAACAAGTATGGTATGTAAATATTAAGTTGGAGGATAAGTTATGAAAAAGAAGTTAAATATAAAAACTATTTTAGTAATAGTAGCAACTATTATAATATTAGGAATTTCATTATTCCCATACTTCTATATGATAATTCAATCACTAGCACCATGGGAACAAACAGATAAAGTAATGATTCCAAGTTCCTTTACTTTAAAAAGTTATGAATATCTATTAGGGGGAAGTGGCGGAGCAAGTGCAAGTATGTGGATGAAAGCATTACTTAATTCTTTTATAGTTTCTGCTCCTACAGCAATAGTTTCAGTATTAGTGGGATTATTAGTTGGTTATTCAGTTTCTAAAATGAAGAATTTTAGAGGCGAGAAGTTTGTAATGAATTCATTATTATTCCAAATGTTTTTCCCTGTAATTATATTACTTGTTCCTAGATATATAATATCAAAACCATTATCAAATACATATTTAGGAATGATATTACCATTATCAGTATCAATTTGGGGTATATTTATGTATATAAATTATCTTAAGTCATTACCAGATGCTGTGTTTGAAGCTGCTAGGATAGATGGAGCTTCAGAACTAAAAATATTATGGCATATAGCCTTTCCAGTAACAAAGTCAGTTACAACTATAGTATTTTTATCAACATTTATGACAAGATGGTCAGAACTTATGTGGGACATGCTAATATCACCAAAGATAAATATGCAAACATTAAATGTATTAATTTCAACACAATTTAAGCCAATGGGGAATTTACCAGGGCCTATGTATGCAGCATCAGTAATATTAACATTACCAATAGTAATAATGTTCTTATGCTTCTCTAAACATTTTAAAGAGGGTATAAACTTTATGTTAAAGTAAAAGGAGAATTAAATATGACAAATAAGATAGTAGTTAAAAGAAGTGAAAGAAATCCATTAATAAAGCCTAGCGATGTAAAGCCTAGTAGAGAAGATTTTAAGGTAGACGGTGTATTTAACTGTGGAGTATGTAAATATAATGATGAATACATATTACTTTGTAGAGTAGCAGAATCAGTTAAGATAGATAATGAAGACGAAGTTAAGATACCAGTAGTAGTTAATAAAGAAGGAAAAGATGCTATAGAAATTATTTCTTTCAATAAAAAGATAGATACACAGTATGACTATTCAGATTCTCGTTCTTTATGGACTGTAGATAGTAAGGGATCAAGAAAGATAGCTTATTTAACATCACTATCTCATATTAGAATAGCAAGATCAAAAGATGGAGAAAACTTTACAATTGATGATGAAGCATTTATAAAACCAATAGCTTGTGAAGAAGAATGGGGAATAGAAGATCCAAGAGTAACAAAAATAGAAGATACTTATTATATAAATTATACTTCAGTTACTAGAAATGGAGCTGCAACATCTTTAGTATCAACAAAGGATTTTGTAAGCTATGAGAGACATGGAATTATATTTGCTCCAGAAAATAAAGACGTAACAATATTCCCAGAAAAAATAAATGGAAAGTATATGACATTTAATAGACCAGTACCTTCAGCTATAGGAGGACCTGATATGTGGCTTGCAGAGTCATTAGATTTAATACATTGGGGAAAACAAAAACACTTCTATGGAGTATCGAATGAAGATTCTTGGGAAAATGGAAGAGTTGGTGGAGGAGCTGTACCATTCTTAACTGAAAGAGGATGGGTTAAGATTTATCATGCAGCAGATAAAAATGATAGATATTGTTTAGGAGCATTCTTACTAGATAAAGATGATCCAAGTAAGATATTAGGAAAAACAGCAGAAGCAATATTAGAACCAGAAGCAGATTATGAAAAAGAAGGTTTCTTTGGAAATGTAGTATTTACATGTGGGTGTATTTATGAAGATGGAATAGTAAAGATATACTACGGAGCAGCAGATGATAAAGTTTGTAGAGCTGATATAGAAATTGAAGAAATCTTTAAACTTATAAAATAACAATATATTGTGACATGAGTTTGGAATTAAGCATTAGCTTAATTCCTACCTCTGTTTGTAGAACCCATAATCTTCTTAAGATAATAATAAAAGATTTTAATAATATTTCAGAAAATAATCTCAAATAAAGGATTAATATATCCCTGTAAAGAATTAATATATAGACTAATTTATAAAAAAATGGAATTATTAGGAGATTGAGTATGGGAAAAATAACAATGAAAGATATAGCGGAAAAATTGAATATATCAATTAATGCAGTATCCTTAGCTTTAAATAGTAAAGCTGGAGTTAGTGAAGAAACAAGAAAACAAGTTTTAGATGTAGCAGAGGAATTGGGATACTTAGATAAATCACCTAAATTCGTAAAAACTTTTGCCAACAAAAATATTTGTGTAATTATAAAAGAATATTATTTTGAGGATAGCGTATTTTACGGAAAAATTATGATGGGAATAGGTGAAGAAGCAAGGAGAAAAGGATATGATATTATTACTTGCTTAATAAAAGAGAATGAAGAAAATATTCCAAGCTGTATAGAAAGCAAAAAAGTTTGTGGAATTATAGTTATAGGTAGAATACAAGATGAATACTTAATTAAATTAAAAGCTAATAAAATACCAGTAGTATTAGTTGACCATACATCTTTACTAGAAAGTACCGATAGTATATTAACTGATAATAAGCTAGGTAGTTTTAATATAACAAAGCTATTAATTGAAAGAGGTTATAAGAATATAGGATTCTTTGGTGATTTAGAATATTCCTTAAGTATTAAGGAAAGATTTTTTGGATATAAAGAAGCTATAAAAAGTTTTTTAGCCTTTAAAAATTATAAGGAAATAGAAGAATTTATAGAAAAAAACTCAATACTATACGAAGTTGAAGAATACATAATAAATAAAAATATAGAAGTAATAAAAGAAAAATTAGAACAAATAGAAAAATTGCCAGAAGCCTTTGTTTGCTCAAATGATAATGCAGCAATAGCACTTATAACAGCATTAAAAGAATTAGGATATAAAATTCCAACTGATATAGCTGTAGTCGGATTTGATGATATAGTTTTAAGTTCACTTATAGAACCAAAACTAACAACCGTAAGAGTGGAAAAAGACTTTATGGGAAGAAAAGCTATAGATAGACTACTTTGGAGATTAGAAAACAAAAAATCTCCAAATGAAAAGACAATACTTAGCGTAGAAATAGTTGAAAGAGATTCAGTAGGAAGAAAATAGTGGTTTGGAGGATAGGATAAATGAAAACTAAGGAAACATGTTCAACATTATTAAAAAAATATTTAGATAATAAAGTTAATATATATAATGTAGAAAAAATAGAGTTTACTAATGTAGGAGAAAATGATGTTTACAATATATCAGCTCCTTTTTCAGATAACGAAAAAACAATTATTGCTGGTAGAGTAGAGGCTAGAGATAGTGAAGATTCTACAGTTTTCTTTTTTGAAAAGAAAGAAAATGTATGGGAGCCAGTTAAGGATTATCCACAATTTAAACTTCAAGATCCTTTTTTCACTAAGATAAATGATGAGTTAATAATAGGTGGAGTAGAAGTATTTCCAGATCCAGATAAAGAGAATACATTAAAATGGAGAACTATTTTTTATAAAGGAGAAAATATTAAATCATTAGATAAATTCTTTGTAGGTCCTGATGGAATGAAGGATTTAAGATTAGTTCAGTTAGCTGACAATAGAATTGGTGTGCTTACAAGACCACAAGGGGAAAAAGGTGGTAGAGGAAAGATAGGATTTACTATAATAGACACCTTAGAAGATTTAAGTATAGATATTATTAATGAAGCACCTCTTTTAGATAGTTTATTTATAGATGAGGAATGGGGAGGAGCTAATGAGGCAAGAGTATTAGATAATTCAACTCTAGGAATACTTGGACATATAGCTTGCTTCGATAAGGAGGGTAATAGGCATTATTATCCTATGACTTTTAAGCTAGACATAAATACATTAGAAGTAATTGATCAAAAGCTTATAGCCCTTAGAAAAGATTTCAAACCTGGTGAAGCAAAAAGACCAGACTTAGAAGATGTAGTATTTAGTGGTGGATTAGTTTTAAATGGAGAGAAAGCAACTCTTTATGCAGGAATAAGTGATGCAGAAGCTCAATTAATAGAGATAGATAATCCATTTAAATAAGGAGAAGGTTATGGAAAAGGTATGGTGGAAAGAAACTGTATTTTATGAGATTTATATGCCGAGTTTTAAGGATGGAAATAATGATGGCATAGGTGATTTTAAAGGAATAACTTCAAAATTAGATTATTTACATAAACTTGGAGTTAAAGGAATTTGGTTAACTCCATTTTATCCATCACCTAAGGTTGACAATGGGTATGATATTTCAGACTATTACAATGTAGATAAAGACTATGGAACCTTAGAAGACTTCAAAGATTTTTTAGAAAAGGCACATAAATTAGATATTAAAGTAATTGGAGATATAGTACTTAATCATACTTCAAGCGAGCATCCATGGTTTAAGGAGTCAAGAAGTTCAAAGGATAATGAAAAAAGAGACTTTTATATATGGAGAAAGGATAAACCAAACAATTGGGAATCATTTTTCGGTGGAGATGCATGGGAATATGATGATGTAACTAAGGAATATTATTATCATGCTTTTGCAAAAGAACAAGTAGATCTAAATTGGGTTAATCCAAGGGTTTATGATGAAATGATAAAGGTTCTAAAGTTTTGGTTAGACCTTGGAGTTGATGGATTTAGATTTGATGTTATTAATTTCCTAACTGTAAATGAAGATTTATCAAATAACAATCCTTATGATGAAAATGGAGAACAAATTCATAAATTTGATAAAAATCAAAAAGGAATATTAGATATAATTAGAAAGCTTGCCAAAGAAATTAAAAACATAAAGGAAGATGCATTTCTAGTTGGAGAAGTTGGGTCAGAAGATTTAAACGACTTAATAGATTATTCAGGAAAAGATCTTTTAGATGTAGTTTTCAATTTCAACTTAGGAAGTATGGAGAAGTTTTCAACAGAAAAAATATATAAGGAAATTAACGAAATGAATAGTAGATATTCAGAAGATCAAATTCCAACTATATTTTTTAACAGCCACGATATGGAAAGAAGTATATCGAGATTTAATCCAAAGGGAAACAAAGCTGGAATAGAAAGAGCAATGGCAGCACTTTTATTAACTTCCTATGGAGTACCATTTATGTATTTTGGTGAAGAGATTGGAATGAAGAATTTATTTTGTAATGATATAAACAAGATGAATGATATCCAAGGAATAACAAAATACAAATTAGAAATTAATAAAGGTAAAAGTGAGGAAGAAGCATTAGAAAGCGCTAATAAGAGTTCAAGAGATAAATCTAGAAGTCCTATGCAATGGGATAATAGTAAGCACTATGGTTTCTCAGAAGTTGAGCCTTGGATAAATATAGATGATAAGAAAGATATAGAAACTGTTGAATACTGTGAATCATCTAAAGAAAGCTTATTAAATTTATATAGAGATTTAATAAGCTTAAGATATAATAATGAATGTTTATTATATGGTAGATATGAGAATATTTCTTTAGAAGATGATGTTTTATCATTTGAGAGAAAACTTAAAGAACAAAGGATTAAAGTAATAATAAATTTTAGCAATTCAATATATAAAGAAGAGGCTATTGGTGAAGTATTGTATGGTAAGCCTAGCAATAATAGAGATGTACTTTTAGAACCATATGAATTTACTATAGTAAGTTTAGAAAATTAATTTTTACGGAGATATTTATTAATTAAATATCTCTTTGTTTTTGTGCAGATATATTAAAGTAAATTTTAGAATTATTAAAGCTCATATTAATAAATAACTTTATAAATAAAAGGAGGAATTTATGTGGAGTCTCTTTCCAAGAAGTTTTCAAAATATCTTCTTATTTCTTCATTAGGATCTAATATTATTGGAAGTATCTTTGTAATTTTTCTTAGTTCCATAAAAGGATTTAATGCAAAAGAAATTAGTTTAATTGTAGGAACAACACCTTTAATAGTCCTGCCTATATTCTTTATGTGGGGAGGCATATTAGATAAATACAAGAGCGTAATTAAATTTAGTAAGTTTGTAAATATATCAAATATAATAACAATGGCTCTATTAATAATAACAAATAATTTTGTGTTATTTTTTATTGTTAATTTAATAAGGTCAATTTTACTTCAACCTAGTGGTACTTTAAATGATAAGTATATGCTAAATATATCAAAATTAAAAAAAGGTTCTTACGGAAATGTAAGAGTTCGATCAACTATAGGTTATGGCTTAGCTGGAATAATATCACCAATAGCAATTAAATTGGGTGATGTATATTTAGCTATATTAGTAGGAATTATTTTAATATTATCCAGTATTTTTATTATTAATAAGGTCCCAGAGATAGAAGATGATGATATAGTAAAAAATAAAACTATTAATAAAAGTGAAGAAACACTTTTAAAATCTATATTTGAGTTATTAAAAAACAAAGACTACTTAAAATATTTAATAATAATTTCAATAATTTGGGGTACACAAAATGCAGCTTCTGGCTATGGAATTCAAATTATGCTAATAGATTTAAAGGTTCCTAATGCAATCATAGGATTAATACCATTTATAATGGTTATATTTGAAGTTATATTTTTATTGATTTATGATAAGATAAAATTATTTAAGAAAAGTGATTTTGCTTTATTAATATCATTAATAATATTAGCCTTTAGATGGAGCACAATGATATTTACTAATTCTTATATTTTAATATTGCTAATTACAATGCTGCATGGAATAGTTACAGGAGTAGTATTACAAATACAAAATAAGATAATAGGAGATATAGTTTCATCAAATCAACATTTCCTAGCTTTTATTTTAATGAATGCACTTTCATCTACTATATTGCCAAGTATTTTAAATCTATTGACAGGAAATCTATATGAGGTATTTGGTATAAAAGTTTTTGGAATAGTGTACTTGATTTTAGCTTTTATAGCATTAATATTATTAGTAACTAAAATATTGAAAGAGAAAATTAAAAATACTTGACTAAATAAAATTATGTTTGTACAATAAACTTGTTCATCGGAGGGTGTAATAATTTTTGAAATTATACGCTGGATAAGATGGTAAGCAATGGCTTACTAACTTATCCAGCTTTTTTGTTTTAAATGTAAATTACAGTTAAGACTATATTTAAAAGTTATTCACTAGATAAACTAAATTAGCTTAGGAGGACATGAGATTTGAGTAATTTAACACAAGGTAAAATTAGTACAACATTATTAAAATTTGCAATGCCACTTCTATTTGCAAGTTTATTACAAGCATTATATGGAGCAGCAGATTTATTTGTAGTAGGGCAGTTTGCAGATTCCTCAGCAGTTTCTGCAGTTGCTATTGGTAGTCAAGTAATGCAAACTATAACAGGTATAATTTTAGGAATTTCAATGGGTGGTACAGTATTAATTGGAAAGTGTATAGGAGAGAAAAATAATGAAGGTGTATCAAAGGCCATTGGATCTTTAAGTATTTTATTTATAATATTTGCTTTAATATTAACACCACTAATGCTACTAGCTACTGATTCAGCAATTTCTGTAATGCACACACCTATTGAGGCTATAGAATACACGAGACAATATATTATAATTTGTTCATTAGGTATTCCATTCATTATTGGGTATAATGCAGTTAGTGCAATATTTAGAGGGATAGGAGATTCAAAAACCCCAGTATACTTTGTATTAATAGCATGTATCATAAATATAGCTGTAGATATTGTTTTAGTTAGTATATTTAACCTTGGTGCTGTAGGAGCTGCTATAGCTACAATTTCTGCACAAGCTATAAGTTTTATAATAGCTTTGATATATATGATTAAGAAAGGGTTTTCATTTAAAATTAATAGAAATCACTTTAAGTTAGATAGAGAATCATGTAAATATATATTAATTGTTGGATTTCCTTTAGCATTGCAGGATGCATTAGTTAATGTATCATTTTTAATTATTACTGCTGTAATAAACACAATGGGATTAATAGCATCAGCTTCAGTTGGAGTAGTAGAAAAACTTATTGTATTTGCAATGTTACCGCCTACTGCTTTTGGTTCAGCAGTTTCTGCAATGACAGCACAAAATATTGGAGCTGGAAAAATTAAAAGAGCAAAGAAGGTTCTTTATTATGGAATATTATATTCATTAATATTTGGAGTTATAGCAACAGTTTATTCTCAAATAAAACCAGAAAAACTAACAGCTATTTTTTCAAATGACTTAGAAGTAGTTAAAGTATCAAGTCAATATTTGATGTCTTTTTCTATTGATTGTATCATGGTTAGTTTTGTATTCTGTATGAATGGATATTTTAGTGGACAAGGAAAATCAACAATTTCACTTGTACATAGTTTAGTTGCAACCTTTATATTTAGAATTCCTTTAACATATATAATAAGTAGAATAGAGGGAGTTACTCTTTATGAACTTGGATTTGCAGCACCTATCTCAACCTTTGTTTCAATCGTAATATGTTTTATTTATTTAATTTGGGTAAATAAAAGAGATGGAGTCAAAGGAGCAAGTAATAAAGTAGAGTCTATATTTTCATAGATAAGTCACTATTTTTAGATAAAATAAACCCTAGGAGACTAAATTTTAGTCATCTAGGGTCTGAGTTTTTTTATAAATTCCTTTCCTTCAGTATTCGAGGATATAATATCTATATTCCTTTTTATCATACTGATTTTCTTGTTTTGTTTGGAGAAACTCCATAATATTTTTTATAAAGCTTACTGAAATAATAAGGATCATCATACCCAACCATTTTGGATATAGTTTTTATTGAGAGTTTTGTATCCTCTAATAATTCCTTTGATTTTGCAAGCCTTATTTGTATTAAATAATTAATAGGGGAATCCCCCATCACTTCTTTAAAAATCTTAGATATATAAACAGGACTTAAATACATATTTTTTGAAAGTGTATATAAGGATATATCTTGTACATAATTCTCATTTAAATATTTAGTTATTCCTTCAACTAATTCTTTTTTCTCACGAGATTTAAAGGAAAATTCATGGGAATCAGAATTAGGAGATTCTTCGTTTAATTCCCTATGTAAAAGGATTAATAATTTCATTACTAGAGCCTTTAACATAAAGGGAGAACTATTATTATAATATTTTTGTTCTTCAACTATTTCTAAGCAAGTCTTTATAATATCATCCTTGTATTTCACAAAGGTTAATACATTTTTATCTCCAACATCAATATAGTCCTTTTTAGAGTTACTAAATAAGTTTAAATTAGTTACTCCAATATGAAGTTCTCTGCATCTAGTATTAGAATCGAAAAGTTCTCTATGATAAACTCCTGGGTTAGATACTAAAACTTGTCCTTTCCTCAAAGTATATTTTTCACCTTCAATTAAATAATCTACTGAGCCAGAAGTTATAAAGGAAAGCTCAACAAAGTCATTATGACAGTGATAATTAGTTTCTGGAGTAGGAATTTCAGGGGAACAAGATCCATCTATTACAAAAAGAATTTGAGGATTATAATTGTCTATGTTTGTATATATTTTACTCATATCAATACCCTTCATAAATGTTACTTTTAAATGTATAATAATATACATTTAAAGTTTAATATAATACATTTTTATTTTCAATAACTTAGCTATAATCTAACATAGAAATAAATAATATAAGGAGAAATATATTATTGATATTTTTAAAAGATACTTAATTATTAAAAATACAAATTATAAATAAACAATATAAAGGAGGCTTGATTATGGATAGCATAAAATGGATATTTAGTTATTTAAAAAAACACAAGTTTAAATATTTCTTTGCATTATTCTTGGTATTAATTACTTCGGCAATTAATATGGTAAATCCATTTATTACTGGTAGAATTATTGATAAGGTTTTTGGAAATGGTGAAACATCATTACTTATTCCTCTTGTTTCAATAATGATATCTATTGTAGCTGTTAAGGGAATTATAACCTTTAGCTATCAAATGATTTTGGAACACATTTCACAAGATGTTCTATTTAAAATAAGAACAGATTTATATGATAAGCTCTTAAATTTAGATGTTAATTTCTATAGTAGAGTAAAGACTGGGGATCTTATGGCAAGAATGACAGGAGACACTGATGCCATAAGACATTTTATTGCTTGGGTTGTTTATAATATTTTATCAGCTATAACAACCTTTAGTTTTGCTATTATTTCAATGATGTATGTAAACTACATCTTAACTTTATTTATGCTTTTAATTGCACCTATGATTGGATTCTTAACTTTTAAAATGAGTAAGGAAATTTCACCAACCTTCTATAATATAAGAGAAGCTTATTCAAGATTAAATTCAGTGGTTCAAGAAAACATAAGTGGTAATAGAGTGGTAAGAGCCTTTGGTAGAGAAGATTTTGAAATTAATAAATTCACCACAGAAAATGAGAATTATAAAAATAGAAACTTGGATACTATAAGAGTTACTAAAAAATATATCCCAAAGCTTGAGTTCTTATCTAATAGTCTTTCTGTAATTATGATTCTAGTTGGTGGAATTTTAGTTTCATTAGGAAAGATAACTTTTGGAGAGCTTATTATTTTTAGTAGCTTACTATGGGCATTAAATAACCCAATGAGAATGTGTGGATATTTAATTAATGATGCTCAAAGATTTATAGCATCTTCAGCTAAAATTATGGAATTACTAAATACAGAAAGTAGCATAATAAATAAGAACAATGTTTATAATGTTAACAAGTTTGAAGGTAATATAGAATTTAAAAATGTAAGTTTAACCTTAGAAGGTAGAAAGGTTATAAATAATATTTCCTTTAAGGTTAAAGCAGGAGAAACAATTGGCTTAGTTGGACATACAGGTTCAGGTAAATCTCTTATAATTAATTTACTTTCAAGATTTTATGATGCTACAGAAGGTGATATTTATATTGATGGAATTAATATAAAGGATATAGACTTGGATATTTTAAGAGGAAATATTGCAACAGCTATGCAAGACATATTCTTATTTTCAGATACAATTAAAGATAATATAGCCTTTAGTAATCCAAAGGCAAGTTTTTCTGAAATAAAGAAGGTTTCTAAAAAGGCACAGGCTCATGATTTTATAAAGAGACTTGATGAAGGTTATGAAACTATAGTAGGGGAAAGAGGAGTAGGTTTATCAGGAGGGCAAAAGCAAAGAGTGTCATTAGCAAGGGCAATGATGAAAAATGCTACAATCTTTGTCCTTGATGATGTAACTTCTGCTGTGGATATGGAAACAGAAAAGAAAATACAATATGAGTTAAAGAATATGAAAGAAAAGAAAACTACATTTATAATTGCCCATAGAATTTCCTCATTAAAGCAAGCTGACTTAATTTTAGTATTAGATAATGGAGAAATAGTAGAACGAGGTACTCATGAGGAGTTAGTACAAAAGGGTGGATACTATTCAAATATTTTTTATACTCAATATGGCAATTTAGATATAAGGATTGGAGGGGTATAAATGGCTAGAAATAAATATGATGTGGATGAAGAATTAGAAACGGGCTTTAATTTAGGCTATTTAAAAAGATTACTAAAATATATGAAACCTTATAAAACTAAAATAACTACTTCAGTTATTTTAATGTTAATTTCAAGTTCACTTGCCTTATTAGGACCAGTAATAATTAAATCAGCATTAGATAACTTTATACCAAATAAGGATATTAAGAATTTAGCATTAATTTCAGTTTTATATATAATGATATTTATAACTATAGCAATAATTATGAAGCATAGAATGCAGACTATGGGAAATGTTGGACAAAATATATTAGTAGATATGAGATATGATTTATTTAAGAATCTACAATTTGTTCCTTTTAATTATTATGATTCAAGACCTCATGGAAAAATATTAGTAAGAGTAGTTAACTATATTAACTCACTTAGTGATGTCTTGTCTAATGGTTTTGTAAATTTAATTGCAGATATGGTTACTTTAGTTTTGGCAATAGTATTTATGTCATTCCTAAGTATAAAGTTAACCTTAGTTACTTTAATTGGTATTCCAATACTTATGATAGTGATGATGTCTATAAAAAATGCACAAAGAAGGGCTTTCCAAAGATTAAGTGCAAAGCAATCAAACTTAAATGCTTATATTCATGAAAGTATAAATGGCGTAAGAGTAACACAATCCTTCTCAAGAAAAATGGAAAGTATGGAGACATTTAAAGAACTTTGTTTTGAAAATAGTGATTCTTGGATGAAGGCAGTTAGATTTAATTTTCTAATTTGGCCAAGTATAGATATTATTTCAGTAACATCAATATCTTTAATTTATATTTTTGGAATCTTAGTATTTAGAGATTCAGTTTCCTTAGGATTAATAGCAGCTTTTATTTCATATGTATGGATATTCTGGGCTCCAATAATGAATATAGGAAATTTCTATAATACCTTAATTAATGCAATGGCTTACTTAGAAAGAATATTTGAAGCTATGGACGAAGAACCAGAGTATGATGCAAGTGATGCTATAGAGCTTAAAGATGTTAAGGGTAATGTAGAATTTAAAAATGTGCATTTTGAATATGAAAAAGATATTCTTATTTTAGAAAATATAAATATGAACATTAAAGCTGGTGAAAAAATAGCCTTAGTTGGAGCAACAGGGGCAGGAAAAACCACAATAGTTAATTTGCTTTCAAGATTTTATAGAATAAAGTCTGGAGAAATTCTAGTTGATGGAATAAATATAAATGATGTAACCTTAAAATCTTTAAGAAAAGAAATAGGTGTTATGCTTCAAGATCCCTTTGTTTTCTCTGGAACTATAATGGAAAACATAAGATATGGTAGGTTAGATGCCACTGATGAAGAAGTAATAGAGGCAGCTAAGATAGTTAGAGCAGATGACTTTATAAAGGAATTTAATGATGGATATTACACTAAATTAAATGAACAAGGAACTGGATTATCAGTTGGACAAAAGCAGCTTATATCCTTTGCAAGAGTACTACTATCAAATCCTAGAATATTAATTTTAGATGAAGCAACAGCAAGTATAGATACAGAAACAGAAGCTTTGTTACAAGAAGGAATAGAAGAATTACTAAAGGGAAGAACCTCCTTTGTAATAGCCCATAGACTATCAACCATAGTTAATTCAGATAAAATAATGTTTATAGGAGATAAAAACATCCTAGAAGAAGGTACTCATAAAGAGCTACTAAAGAAAGAAGGATTATATTATAACCTATATAAATCACAATATTTAGAGGTATAACCCCCCTATATTCCCCAGGGGAACAGAATAAGGATTATATGTAATAAAATGTAAAACAAAAACTGTAGGGAGATTAAATCTTCTTACAGTTTTTTTGTTTTATGGAAGAAAATATTATGAATAGTAGATTAATATTAGTAGATTAATATTAGTAGATTAAGATTAGTAGAATGTATACCAGTGGCAGGAAAGATGGATGAAAATCAGCCTGTAGGTTTTATAAATATTTAGTTAAATGAATTTTTAAATTATAAAAGCTGATACTAATAACTGAGTATTTATAAAAAGGAGGATTTGTATGGACTCTCTTTCTAAGAAGTTTTCAAAATATCTTCTTGTTTCTTCACTAGGAGCTAATATTATTGGAAGTGTTTTTGTAATATTTCTAAGTTTTATAAAGGGCTTTGATGCGAAGCAAATAAGCTTTATTGTAGGAACAACACCATTAATAGTACTTCCTTTATTTTTAATTTGGGGAAGTATACTAGATAAATATAAGGATGTAACTAAGATTAGTAAATTCATTAATCTGTCCAATGTAGTTACTATGATTATATTAACTTTAATAAATAACTTTGTTTTATTTTTTATAGTTAATTTAGTAAGAAGTATTTTACTTCAGCCTGGAGGAACATTAAATGATAAGTATTTATTAAATATATCAAAATCTAATGAAGGTTCTTATGGAAAAATTAGAGTGATGTTAACTATTGGATTTGGCCTTGCAGGAATAATAGCACCAATAGCAATAAAGCTTGGAGGTATTTATTTAGCCATAATAGTGGGAAGTAGTTTAATAATACTTAGTATTTTTTTACTTAATAAACTTTCAGAAGATGAAGAAGACCTTATAGAAGAAACAGAAAGAAGCAGAAAAGATAAAAAAGGACTTTTAAAATCTATATTGCAGTTATTAAAAAATAAAAAATACTTAAAGTATTTAATAATAATCTCAATTATTTGGGGGACTCAAAATGCTGCTGCTGGGTATGGAATTCAAATAATGTTAATAGATTTAAAAATATCAGATGCAGTTATAAGTCTTATTCCATTTATGATGGTAATATTTGAAGTTATTATCTTATTAACTTATGAGAAAATTAAATTCTTTGAAAGAACGGATATAGCATTATTGATATCACTAATAGTACTTATAGTTAGATGGGCAATAATGATTTTTACAAATTCTTATATAGTAATATTAATTATAACAATGCTTCATGGAATAGTAACAGGAATAGTATTGCAAATACAAAATAAAATAGTTGGTAACATTGTACCACCAGAGCAGCATGTTATAGCATTTATATTAATGAATTCACTGTCGGCTACTATTTTACCAAGTATTTTAAACCTAACTACAGGTGAGTTATATAGCAATTATGGAATAAAAGTATTTGGATTAGTATATTTAATTTTATCCATTATAGCTTTAGGATTATTAGGAACTAATTTATTTAAAAAAAGAAAATTACAATAAAAATTATATTGACAAAATCAAAATGGATATATAAAATGTATATTAATAATTAAATATTCAATCATGAAAGACGGAGGGACTGGCCCAAGGAAGTCTAAAGTGCTATCGCAGAATTGATAATGCATAATGCATAATGCTTAATTAAGGTGTAAATTCTTTCAGAATTTATTTTAATAGATGAAAGAATGAAAAAATCAAAGAATGAAGAAGTAAATTTTAACAGAATTTATTTTCTTCATAATTCAGATTACCTAAAGCATTTCAATAGTTATGCAAAGTTAATAAAGCGAAGGGAATAATGTATAATTTTCATAATTCAGCTTGCCTGAATTATTTCAACAATTACGCATTATCAATTATGCATTATGCATTAGTACTATTCCTGCAGTTACTACTGCGTCTGAAAGATTAGAACTGAATAAGTGTTTATTACACTGCTTTCTTATTTTTTAGGAAGGCAGTTTTTTTATTTTACAGGAATTTATAAAAATATTACCCTAGGTATAATTTTTTGTAAATTCATTTCCTTTAGTGCTCAAGGAGATAGATGTTATATTCTAGCGACTTGGAGCTTGCGAGGTCGCGTAGAATATAACATCTATCTCATTTTTTATACATTTTTTTATAAAAGGAGGGAAATTATGATCTTATTAAAAAATCTAAACAAAACTTATAATACAAAAGCTGGAGAAGTAGAAGCTTTAAAGGATGTAACACTAAACATTAAAAAAGGCGAGATTTATGGAATTATTGGCTTTAGTGGAGCTGGGAAATCTACATTAGTAAGATGCATTAATTTTTTGGAAAAGCCAACTAATGGAGAAGTAATTGTTGATGGAAAGGACCTTGGAACTTTATCAAATAAGGAGCTTAGGGAAGAAAGAAAGAAGATAGGAATGATATTTCAACATTTTAATCTTATGAGGTCTAGAACTGTATTTGAAAATATAGCTTATCCACTTAAGGGAAAGGGATACTCAAAGGAAGAGATAAATAAAAAGGTTAATGATTTATTAAAATTAGTTGAATTAGAAGATAAAGCAAAGGTATATCCTTCAGAGCTAAGTGGGGGACAAAAGCAAAGAGTAGGAATTGCAAGGGCTTTAGCAAATGATCCAAAGGTTTTACTTTGTGATGAAGCAACTAGTGCTTTAGACCCTCAAACTACAAAATCAATATTAAGACTTTTAAAAGAAGTAAATAAAAAGTTTGGAATAACAATAGTAATAATAACTCATGAAATGCAAGTGGTGAAGGAAATATGTACAAGAGCTGCTGTAATGGAAAATGGAAGAGTTGTTGAAGAAGGAAATATATTTAAAATATTCTCAGAACCAAAGGAAAAGATAACAAAGAACTTTATAGACAGTACTTCATTACTAACTAATATTTATGACTTAATTAAAGAAGAATCTTCTGTGGTAGATATAAAGGAAAATGAAAAAATATTAAAACTAAAATATTTAGAAAATAGTACAAGTGAGCCAATAATATCAATAGTATCTAGAGAATTTAATGTAGATACAAGTATTATCTTTGGAAATATAGAAATAATTCAAGACATGCCTCTTGGAGGACTTATAGTAATCATCAGGGGAGAAGAAGTACAAGTTAATAAGGTTATAGCTTATCTTAAAGAAAATAAAGTAGAAGTGGAGGTAATTAAGGATGGCAGAATTAGTACAAAAATTATTGCCTAATGCAATAACAAAGCTACCAGAAATTTATAATGCTACTTTGGAAACTTTAATTATGATTTTAGTGGCAGGGGCTATCTCCTTTTTTATAGGAATTTTACTAGGGGTAGTTTTAGTTGTAACTAAGAAAGGAAATATACTAGAAAATAAAGCTGTATATTATGTTCTAGAAAAAATAATAAATATTACAAGATCAATTCCATTTATTATTTTATTAGCAGCAGCAATTCCATTAACAAGATTAATAGTAGGCACTGCCATTGGAACAAAGGGTTCTTTTGTACCACTAGTATTAGGAACTATCCCCTTCTTTGCAAGGCAGATAGAAAGTGCTTTATCAGAAGTTGATAAGGGGATAATAGAAGCAGCAGAGTCCATGGGATCATCACCCTTTGAAATAATTCTTAGAGTTTATTTAAAAGAAAGCATACCTAATATAGTAAGGGCGACCACTATAACCTTTGTAAGTTTAGTAGGGCTAACAGCTATGGCAGGATCAGTAGGTGGCGGGGGCCTTGGTGATTTAGCTATAAGATATGGGTATCAAAGATATCAAGTAGATATTACCTTTGTAACTGTGATAATACTACTTATTTTTGTAAATATAATTCAAGGGGCAGGAAATATAATAATTAAAAAAACAACACACTAGTTAGGTAAGAGGTAAGAGTAAAGAGTGAAGAGTGAAGAGTTAAGTAATAGGTAATAATGAATAGTGAAAAGTTTGGGGAATTAATATTTAATAAGCAAAAAATAATAAGCAATAAGTATAAATAAAAAGGAGAGATTAAATATGAAAACAAAGAAATTATTAAATCTTATATTATCAGGAGTATTACTTTTATCATTAGCAGGTTGTGAGGCAAAAGCAGCTAGTAAAGAAAATAATGTGATTAAAGTTGGGGTAGTTGGTGAAAATACAGATCAATGGGAGCCTGTAATAAAGAAACTTGGGGAAGAAGGTATAAAACTAGAACTTGTAACTTTTTCAGATTACAGTCAGCCTAATCAAGCCTTAGCGGATAAAGAAATAGATTTAAATTCCTTCCAACACTATGCATATTTAAATAAAGATATTGAAGATAGAGGATTTGATTTATCAGTTATAGGAGAAACAATAATAGCTCCTCTTGGATTATACTCTAATAAAATAAAATCTTTAGATGAGTTAAAAGAGGGAGATTCCATTGCTATCCCTAGTGATGCAACTAATGGAGGAAGATCTCTTAAAGTATTAGAAACTGCAGGGATTATAAAGGTAAAGGAGTCAGCAGGATATACACCAACTTTAAGTGATATCACTGAAAATCCTAAGAATATTAAATTTGTAGAAGTGGAAGCTGCACAAACACCAAGATTATTAGATGATGTAGCAGCAGCATTTATAAATGGTGGACACGCTGTTGATGCAGGATTTAATCCAAATGAAGATGCCATTTATTTAGAAAAAGCAAATGAAGGTAGTGATAATCCATATATTAATGTAATTGTTGCAAGAACAGAGGATAAAGATAATGAAACTTATAAAAAAGTTGTAGATGCATATAGATCTGAAGATGTTGCAAAAGTAATAGAAGATGTATATAAAGGTGCTTATTTACCAACTTGGAAATAGTGTTATATATAGCAACAGTAATAGGATTATAAGTAAAAATATTAATAGAAACAGAAGGGGGCAAATTTAATGAGTATAAAAGATTATGTATTAAAAGAAAAAGATTATATTATTTCTCTAAGAAGAGAATTTCATAAATATCCAGAGGTTAGTTTAAAGGAATATAAAACAGCAAAAAGAATTGAAGAAGAATTAGATAAATTAAATATTCCACATAAGAGAGTAGGAGAAACAGGGGTTTTAGGAATAATAAAAGGTAATAGTGAATCAAATAAAGTAATAGCTTTAAGAGCAGATATAGATGCTCTTAAAGTTCCAGATGATAAAGATGTAGAATATAAATCACAAAATGAAGGATATCATCATGCTTGTGGTCATGATGCTCATACTTCTAGTCTTTTAGGAGCTGCAAAAATATTAAAGGAAAGAGAAGCAGAATTAAAGGGAGAAGTAAGACTATTCTTCCAACAAGCAGAAGAGATTGGACAAGGTGCAAAAATATTTATTAAAGAAGGGGTATTAGATGGAGTAGAAGAAATACTAGGAGCACATGTATCCTCTCATTTAGATGTTGGTCAAGTATCAGTAACAAGTGGACCTATAGCAGCTTCTTGTGATTATTTCAAAATAAAAGTTAAGGGAAAAGGAGGACATGTATCTGTACCACATTTATCAATAGATGCCTTATATATTGCAAGCCAAATAGTCATAAATTTACAATCAATAGTAAGTAGACAAACAGACCCTGTTGATACAGTTGTAGTAGGTGTCGGTACAATTACTGGGGGAACAATTTATAATGCAGTAGCAGAAGAAGTTGTATTAGAAGGAACAACAAGAACATTCTCCTTTGAAACAAGGGAAAAGACTAATAAAAATGTAGAGAAGATAGCAAAATCCATAGGAGAAATATATGGAGCAGAGGTTTCAGTAGAATTTAAAGATTATGCATCACCACTTATAAATGATGAAAAAGTTAGTGAAGAAGTAGCAACTATAGCAAATAATATAGTTGGTGAAGATAATGTAATAACTAATTCTCCAAAGAGATTAGGAGCAGATGATTTTGCAGAATTCCTAATAGAAGTTCCAGGCACATATATTCATGTAGGAACTAGGAATTCATATAACTCCAATACTGCAGCTGAGCATCATAATCATTTATTCGATGTAGACGAAGAAGGACTACTTATAACAACAAATATAGAAGTAGACTATGTATTAAGTAAGCTATTGTAAAAATTTGGACCCCAGGGGAATAAGTTCCCCTGGGGTCCAAAAAACTGGAAAAAAGCTGCCCAACAACATATTACAAGTATTGTTGGGCAGTAGCATATCATCCTTTTTTGGTAGATGTGCCATTATATAATGAAGTTATACTTAGTATATGTA
>OGSQ01000154.1_pt1 | contig 43753 bp, 39 predicted proteins | sample 1573921 | NCBI WGS metagenome assembly OGSQ01 (sample SAMN03295832, study PRJEB24534) | human gut metagenome | isolation source: fecal sample 7 from infant 4 | host: Homo sapiens | place: USA: Pittsburgh, PA | collected 2014-07 | reverse complement strand
ATATTAAATATTAATAATAAATAATTATTCATTTTCAATTTTAATTCTGAATTATTATAAGGGGCTGTTTTTTCAACATCCCCTTATATACAGTATTTATATAGTTATTTAATAATTTTGCTTACTAAATCCCTAATTTTTAATTTTTATTTTCTACATTGCTAAAGTTACTATTCCTGCTAAAGATAAAGCAAGTAATACTATACCAGCAATTACTCTATATATAGCAAAGATTCTCATTGGTTTCTTCTTTAAGTAACTTACAAACATATCCATAACTATTATTGATACAATAAATGCTACTATAAACCCAACTATTAAAGCTACTATATATGTAGAATTCATTATAGAATAATCAAAGTTAAATAAATCCATAGCTGAAGAACCAACCATAGCTGGAACTGCTAAAAAGAAAGAAAACTCTGCTGCTACTGGAGTTGAAAGTCCAGCAACCCAACCTCCCATTATAGTAGATGCACTTCTTGACATTCCTGGCCACATAGATAAAACTTGGAATAATCCAACCTTTAATGATTGCATTGGAGTTAAGTCAAAAACATCTACAGTTGGAGTTTTACCTCTCTTAGATGTCTTATTTCTAAATAAGTTTTCCATAATAATTAATAATATACCACCAACTATAAAACCAACTATAACTGCTGAAGGTTTAAATAAACCTTTAATTTTGTCATATAAAGTTAATCCTATTATTAGTGCTGGTATTGATGCTATAATTACGTTTATACCAAATTGAAAGCCTTTCTTTCCTTTTTTTCCACCTGAAAATATAAAAGTAAAGAAATCTACAACAGCTCCCCATAATTTATTCCAATATAATACTACTACCGCAAGTATCGCTCCTAGCTGAATTACAACTTCAAACATAGCTGCAAATTCTTCTGCTCCTGCTGCTCCTGATCTAAATCCAATTAAACTACCAACTAAAATCATATGCCCAGTAGATGATACAGGTACAAATTCTGTTAGACCTTCTACTATTGCTATTATTATAGCCTTAAATATATAGATAAAATCTAAACCCATTATTTTCCCTCCTTAAAACTTCCTATATTACAACAATTTTTATTATAACTGTATTATTATTTACTGTCTATTACCTAAAATATTAAGATTTTCTTATTAATTACTTACTTCAATTGAACTTACTGTATTTTCTCCATCTAAAGAAAGAGAAATAACATTATCACCTTCATTAAATAATATATCTGTATACTTATTCACTTTTCTATATTCATTATCATTTTCTTTTAAATAGTATTCATCTAGTATTTTTCCATCCTTAAAAGCCCCAACAATAAAGCTTTGTTTTTTATTATCCTTATCTTCAGCCTTTTCTTGTTTTTTCATTAATATTAAATAAGCTTTTTCATCCTTAGTTTCTGTTTTATCTATAGGATTCTTATTAATTATATCTTTATTCTCTGTAAATATAGTAGGACCTACATAATTCCCCTTAAATTTTAAAGCTATAGAGTCCGTATCCTTAATATAAGTTATATAACTATTACTTCTTTTCATATCAGTAGTATTATCAATGTTAATTGTATATGTATATAATGTTTTCTTTAGCATTGGAATATAATCACTTCTCTTACTACTTCCTGTATAATTATAATTTCTAATATCATTTTCTAGAACTTCCATAGCACTACAAGGGAACCCCTCATTATCAAAGTATCCCTTATCTATGAAGTCGATCATAACCCACTTGTTATATTCTTTACTCCAATATTCAACAATATAATATGATTTTTCTTTATTAGATCCTACATTAGTTCTTTTAAATTCACCAACTCTTGCTGTGTATCCTAGACTTTCAAGGAAATCTCTATATATAATCCCAAGGTCCTTTGCCGACACCTTCTTTTCACCTGTTTTTTCCTTAAGAATATCAAATCCATTTATCCTACTTGTGCTTGGCACATCATCAAATGTAATAATATTTCCTAAAACCTCAGCAACCTTAATCGCCTTGTTAAGTTGTCCATCTACACCTTTAACCTTTGCTTCTAAATCATAATTATCTTTTAAAACCTTTATCTTTTCATCATCAGACTTACTATAAAAAAACTCTATATTATTTTCATTATATATATTGTCCCATTTTTTTATTGATAAATCATTAGTAAACTTACCATTAAAAGTATAGATAAATGCTAATGCACAAATCATAATTACGATTCCAGCAATAAGAATTCTCTTAAATATCTTCATATAAACTCCCCCTATATACATAGTATTAAAATAGTGCTGTCGCACAATGAAAAATTAAGAATGAATAATGAAAAAATTAATGAAAAAACTCCCGAAGGAGTTTTTAAAAGAAATTAATTTTAATAATTCTTCATTTTTAATTTAGACTATTTTTGCAACAGCCTCATAATTAACAATATTAATTATTTGCAAATTTATCTTTATGCTATTTTAAAAGATTAGATCAATACCAGCTGTATCAAATTCTTTTGTTTCATCTTCTAAAAATTCATCATAAAGCTTCTTCGCTTTATTATAGTTGCTTACTAACTTTTCCTTAATAGCTTCATCTAATGAAACAGGCATATCTTCATAAGCAGACTTAATATTATCAAAACCTCTTGCAATATCATTTTCAACAGTCATATAATACCATCCTGCATTATTTAAAGCTATCGAATCTTTCTCATTCATTGAGTAAGCTTTTCTAATTAGTTCTATTCCCTCATCAAAATTCGAGTTATTAAGATATATTGTACCTAATATTCTATAATAATCTGAATTATTTTCATCTAGTTTTATTGCTTCTTCTAAATATGGAATTGCTTCATCATATTTTTCATTTTTAATCTTAAAGTCAAAAATTTTCTTATATAAACTACTATCTTCTTTTTTTATTTCTAACAATAATTCATAGTATTTCATACCTTTATCATTATTTGATTGATAATTAGTATAATAATCTGCAACACTCATTATCAACTTATAATTAAATGGATCCTTTTGAAGAGCTGTTCTATAATAAACTTCTATTGGTTCAAATTTGCCCATTGCAATTTGAAGTCTAGGAAGTAAACTTCCATAAGTATTTGAATATTTAGAATCAGCAAGTACTGCCTTTTTTGCATAGCTTAGTGCTTCTTCTAATTTATTATTATATTCACTCTTTAGCGATAATAAATAATATGTTGTGTATGACTCTTTATTCCATGCTTTTGCTTTCTTTGCAGCTTCATTTATATAGTCTTCTGCTTCAGCTTTTTCCCCAAGGTTATTGTAAGCTTCAAAATTAACTAAATCTACACCTATGTTAACTATACCATCTGCTTCTAATTCCTTAGTTAATTCAACAGCTTTTTCAGATGTATTTTTTGATATAGCATATGTCTTAGCTAATAATGTCTTATATGCATTATCTCCCGTAACATTAACCTTTTTTTCTAGACCTTCGATTAATTTTTTATTATCATAAACATAAATATTATTTATAACATCATAAATCTTAAGCTCGTTTTTATCTATTTCCATAGCAGATTTTAAAAGTTCTAGTCCTTTATCCCATCTGTCTAACATTACATTCATATTAGCAACTACTGCTGCGTCATAAGCCGATTTATCGTCTAATGGATATTTTTCTATTAATTCTTCTGCTTTATATGTATATCCTTTAACTAAATATGCTTGAAATAATATATTTAATGTATCTTTATTACTACAATAATCACTAATATATTTTTCTCCAAAGGTAATAACTTCATCATATTCACCATTTGATGCAAATGTAAATAACATGGAGTTAGTTAATTCAATGTCTTTTTCCTTATATTTAGCATAACCCTCTTCTTTTATTATTTTATCTCTAATAACTATTATTTCCTTTAAAAGAGAGTTTGATTTCTTTGTTTCACCTTTCAATGAATAAATATCAGCAATTTTAGCACTCCACATAGGCCAATCTTCTTTACTTTGAAGAGATTTATACTCTTCAACAGCCTCATCATACTTATTATCATAAGCCAAAACTTCGGCAGTATTTTTAGTAATTTCAACTTGTTCTATAGCAGTTGTCCCTCTAATAACTAGTACCATAAATAATATTAACAAACATGATGTACCAATTATTACTATAGGTTCCGTATATTTATTCTTTTCATTTGCTTTTTTATACTTTGTAGCTACTTTTTCACATGCCCTTTTTATAAATCTAAAAAACGACGAAAAACCTCGTGACACCTTTCTAATAAACGGTTTCACCGGCTTCAATATAGCAGAAAAAAGTGATTCAGTCTCCTTCATTTCTACCTCCACAAATTAAGATTATCTTAGTGTTTAACGATATTATAAATTTTATCAAAGTTTTTAAGTATTTACAATTAAATATTTAAATTTGTAAATATAAATTTAAAAATTGGAGTTTAAATCACCCCAATTTTTAATCACTATTTAAATATTATAATTTATTAAGTAATTTAATGTAGATTACTAAGTTATCTAGATTTCCTCAAATAAATTTAGTCAAAATAGAATATATAGCCGGTGCTAAAAATACAGTCATAATCCCTGCTATTCCTATTGATAAAGAACTCATTGCTCCTTCTGTTTCTCCTAATTCAAAAGCTTTTGTAGTTCCAACAGCATGAGATGCTGTTCCTATTGCAATACCCACAGCAACTCTATCATTTATTCTAAATACTTTACATATTAATGGCCCTATAACAGCACCTATTATTCCTGAAACAACTATAGCTAATACAGTAACTGGTGCTAATCCACCTAACTGATTAGTTATTTCTATTCCTATTGGAGTTGTAACAGACTTTGAAACTAAAGAAATTGTTAGTATCTCTTCCATACCTAAAATATTTGAAATCCATACCACTGAAGAAATACTTACCGCACTTCCTATTAAAATCCCCATTATTATAGGAAGTAAATACTTTTTCAAAAGTTGCAATTGTTTATATAAAGGAACTGCCAAAACAACCGTGGCTGGTCCTAAAAACATATTTATAAATTCTCCTCCACGATTATAATCTTCCACACTTACATTGAAAATTATTAAAAATCCAATTACTAAAATAATTGCAATTAAAAGCGGATTAAATACAGGGATTTTTGTTTTCTTATAAATAAACAATCCAATTTCAAAGGCTACTAAAGAAATAACTAATCCAAATAAAATATTTTCTGTTAATAAACTCATTTCTATCCTACTTCCTTTCTTACTTTCCCTTTTTAGCCTTAATAACTAACTGTACTATAGTCCCCGTTACCACTATCACTATTGCTGTGGTCACAATACATAATACTAAAATTGATATAAGGTTAGCTTTAATTAAATCAAATGATGAAATTAATCCAACACCTGCTGGTATAAAGAAGAAAGCTAAATGATCTAGAAAGAAATTTGATACACTTTCTATTTTTTCTACCTTAATAACTTTAGTCATTAATAATAATAACAAAATTATCATTCCTAATATATTTCCTGGTAAAGGAAGTGAGAATCCTTTGGAAATAACCTCTCCAATTAAATATATACCGAGGATTAATATTGCCTCTCTAAAAATCTTCATTTTATTATCCTCCTTAACTATCTAAATTATAATTTATCACTAATAAAAAGATATGTAAATCCATTAAACCTTTTCAAATTTAATTATATTTTATATACTATATTTAAAAGGAATATAATAAAAAAAGGCTAGAATCTCTAACCTATTTTGTCATTTAAGAACATAACTCTATTTCTCCCACTATTTTTTGCTTCATATAAGGCAGTATCAGCACCTTTAAGCAAACTCTCAATTTCATTTGTCAGTTCAGGATATGATGATATTCCTATTGAAATAGTTATTTTAATAGATTTATTATCCGAAATAAAGAAATCAGTATTTTCAACGTTCTTTCTTATTCTTTCTGCAATTTTAAAGGCTCTATACCTAGGACAATTTAATAATAATATAGAGAACTCTTCTCCCCCCATTCTAGATATCACATCATAAGACCTACATGTATCAAGAAAAATCTTTGCTAAACTTTTCAAAATAATATCACCAGCCTCATGACCATATGTATCATTTACATTCTTAAAAAAATCAACATCTATTATTAATATTGATAATTCCTCACCTTTACGTATAGTCAATTGAGAAATCTTATTAAAACTCTCATTAAATTGTCTTACATTATTTAATCCAGTTAAATAATCTTTTGTAGCTTCTTTCTTTAACTTTTGATAAATTTCAATTATATCAATTATGTAGTCTGTATATTTAATTGAAAAATACGAAACAATTAAATATCCTGATATAAGCATTATCAAGGATTGAAAAATTAATATTAAATCCTCTAATGTTATAATTAAGGAAATTGTTGATATCACACTAATTAAAATCATACAGTATATATATTTAATTCTTCTTGATACCTTTAATGAGGAAATAAACCCAAACCCAATTCCTATAAGTAATGCACTTATTAGTCCAACTATTGAAGAAATAGAAACTCCAAAAAATAAAAAACGAAAAATACCTATTACAAGTGAAGAAATAACTGAAGGTAAATATCCACAATAAATGGCACTTAAGAAAATTGGCACGTACCTAAAATCAATAATCACTTCATCCGTAAGTGGTACAGAATTAACCATTAATATTACACCTAATATGGCACTGTAAATTCCAATTATAATTCTTTTATTTATTGATAAGTCTTCAAAAATATTCTTATCTCTAGCAAAATGCTGAATTAAACTTAAAAATGTAATTAGAATACAAGCATTTTGAAAAAATTTTAATAACATTATCTTCTCCTATTTTATAATTATTGATTTATTTGTATTTAATTTTTAGTATTTATATCTTTTTACAATATAGTTATAAATTAAATACTCCTTTATGTCAAATCACATATCAACAGTAAAATTAAATCTTTTCCGTTATAACCTAGTATTATTTAACAAATTTTTACTATATTATACTTAATATTGTCATATATTAAGTATAATATTATCTCTGATTTATCTAAATCAAATTATATCTCCTTCATATCAAAACCTTTTAGAAATACCCTTGTTGATATGCCTTGTAATTTATAAATTTTTAAAATTTTATTAGAAAATTTAAAAAGTTGACAGTAATTTAATGATGTGATTATTATAATAAAATCTTATATAGAAGTAGAGCTATGCGTAAAACTATCTATTATGTGTTTATTATTAATTATAATATTTCTTATAATAATGTAAAAAGCACTCTAATTAAAGAGAGCTTAAAGTTTGAATAATATCCACTTGTAAGCAATACCTCTTAGATTACCCCCTGATTTAACAATATAAGTATCTGTAGTACTTTCATTTTCTTCTTTTCTGATCCTATAGGTGTATTAAATAAAGCAACATCTTTATTTCTTATATTAACTAATCCTTGTATTCTAACTCCAACACTATTAACATAAAGAAGTATTTCAGTTGCTACTACAAAATACTTTTCTTTAATTTATCATCTTTATTTGAGTTAACAAAAATACCAAATAGATCTATTACATACTGCTTTTCTACCTGGTATTTTTTATTTAGTTAATGCGCAATAATTATCTATTGCGAAACGCTATAAAGTTGTTTTATCTCCCTACCTATGACTTCTGAATAAAACTTCATTCCTTCCTTTGAAAGATGAACTCCATCATCATCACCTGAATTTTCTTCAGTTCTTAATATTTTATATAAGTCAACTTCTTCACTCTCGTTATATATGTCTATTACTTTAACATTGTACTCTTGTGCAACTTTTTTTGCTTTATCGTTATATAGTTTTAATTGCTTATTAGCACCACCCACTTCATCATACCACTTTGAAGGGTGCCTACTATAATAATAGCTTGATTTATCATCCATATTTCCATTGCCCTTTTCCCCTTCAATTACCATATGGGGTAAAACAATAATTGGCATAGCTTCCGCTCTTTTTATTTCAGCTATCATTTTCTTTATATTCTTTTTATATTGTTCTATTGATACCATTTCTTTATTTTGCTTTTTAAAATAGTGGTCATTCATACCAAAATTAATAAGAACATAATCTGGTTTCTTTTCAATTACATCTTTTTTGATTCTTTTCAAACCATTTTTAGTACTATCTCCTGCAATACCACTATTAATAACATTTGCATTTAAGTCTTTTGATAATAAACTAGTCCATTTCACATCATTATTAATATAAACCCCTTCTGTAATACTATCTCCAAATGCAACTATAGTGCTTCCTTTAATTTCATTACTTTTTACATTAGTACTAGCATATTTCTCAATATTTTTATTATTAAAATAAGTATATACCCAAAGCCATATATTTAAATTTAATATCGTTGATAGAACTATTTTAAATTTCTTTTTCATATGTATAACCCCTTTTTGGTATATTATACCATATATTCTATCTTGTTTATATACTGGATAAAATCTACCATTTTTATGTATTATCAATATAATTTATAATATTTTCCACTTTAAATCCTCCAATAGTTATATTCCAGAAATGTTGATATTTACTTCATTTTCTTTACCTTTTAAAATATTCATTAAAATAACCTTATTCATTATTAAAATTTCTTTAGATGCTATTTTTAACAAAAAAATAACACCATCAAATGATAGTGATGTTTCTATTTCATTATCTCTTATATTATTCATACGGATTGTCTTTATTATAGCTCAATTGGAATTTTTATATAGTGTCTTTTCTTCACTTGTTAATGTTGTAGGAGCTATTCTTTTATATTCTTCCATCTATTAAACATCCATTAAACTTCTTATGTTTATCTTTTCTAATTTATTGTTTATTGTAACCGCAGTATTAGCTATAACATTTGTTACATCTATGTTCGCTTGTACTGCTATGCTTATATCACTTATATTTTTAGAATTAACTTATACTTTTTATTAATATCTTCTATTATTTTTAATATTTATATTTTTTCAATATAGTTATAAATTAAATACTCCTTTATGTCAAATTATTTATCAACAGTAAAATTAAATCTTTTCCTTTATAATCTAGTATTATTTAACAAATTTTGATAGGAAGTCATATTATAAAACATGGACTAAATGATATGGAGGTTCAAATGAAAAGCAAATTAATAAAAATTGCTTCTATTATAGCTTTAATTGGTGTAACAACCTTAAGCTTTATTGCCTGCGGTAAACCAACAAAAGAGGAACCTAAAGAATTAACAAAAATAAGATTAAATGAAGTAGTAAGATCAGTATTCTATGCTCCTATGTATGTTGCAATAAATGAAGGATTCTTTGAAGAAGAAGGCCTTGAAATTGACTTATCCACTGGACAAGGTGCTGATAAGACAATGCAACAAGTTTTAAGTAAAAATGCTGACATTGGTTTTTCTGGTCCTGAACAAACAATATACATTAATAATCAAGGTAGAGAAGATTATCCAATTCTTTTTGCTCAATTAACTCAAACTGATGGTTCCTTCTTAGTAGGAAGAGAAGCTAAAGATGACTTTAAGTGGACAGATTTAAAAGGCGCAGAAATTATCGGTGGAAGACCTGGTGGAGTTCCACAAATGGCTTTTGAATACGCTTTAAAATTAAATGGATTAGATCCGAAAACAGATGTTAACCTAGTAACTAATATAGACTATACTGCTACTTCAGGTGCCTTTAAAGCAGGAACAGGTGAATACGTAACATTATTTGAACCTACAGCTTCAATGCTTGAAAAAGAAGGAAGTGGAAAAATAGTAGCTTCTATTGGTGAATCTGTTGGTAATCTAGCTTATACAGGATTTTATTCAACTAAATCTTATATGGATAAAAATCCTGAAATAATTCAAAGCTTCACTAATGCCATTTATAAAGGTCAAAAATGGGTAGAGTCACACAGTGATGAAGAAGTTGCTGATTCTATATCATCTTTCTTCCCTGGAACTGATAGAGATATTATTATTTCTGTAGTTAAGAACTATAGAGCAATCGATGCTATTGCTACAAAACCAACTATTGAAGAAGAAGACTTAAATAGATTAATGGATGTTATTGAAAGTTATGACAAAACATTATTACCGAGTAGACCTTCCTTTGAAAAAATAGTCAATAATGATTTTGCTAAAAAAGCAATGGAATCCAAATAAGTTTATATTTATGGGGCTGTCTATAGGCAGCCTCAAATTAAAAATCAAGAAAAAAATTATCAATTATAAAGCAATCTACTTTAATAAAAATCATTTATTATATCCTTACTTTAAAAACTAAAGTTATAAATTCAACTTGTATTATCCTCCTAACTATAATTTAGAGTTTACATAACGAAAGGAGGTAATATTTTGAGCTTAATTGAAATATCAAATGTAAGTTTAACTTACCATTCATTAAAAGCAGAAACAAAGGCAATCGAAAACTTAAATTTTTCAATAAAAGAAGGCGAATTTATAAGTATAATTGGTCCTTCTGGCTGTGGAAAGTCAACACTTTTAAATATAATAAGTGGTCTTCTTAAGCCTTCAAAAGGTGAAATACTATATAACGATAATACAGTTAAAAATAGATTAGACAAAATGGGTTATATGTTTCAAAAGGATTATTTATTTGAATGGTTATCTGTAAGAAGTAATGTATTATTAGGTTTAAAAATAAAAAAAATTGATACTAAAGATAATATTTCTAATGCTGAAAATTTACTAAAGAATTATCAGTTAGATAGATTTGCAAACCATAAACCTACTGAATTATCAGGAGGTATGAGACAAAGAGTTGCATTAATAAGAACTTTAGCCTTAAATCCAGAGGTTTTGTTATTAGATGAACCATTCTCAGCTCTTGACTATCAAACTAGATTAAAGGTATGTGATGATGTTAAAGGCATAATAAAAAAAGAAGGAAAAACAGCTATAATGGTTACTCATGACTTGGGTGAAGCCATTGCTACTTCAGATAGAATAATAGTATTAACAAAAAGACCTGCAACATTAAAGATAGATGTCAAAATAGAATTTATGAATAAGGAAGCAACTCCTTTCCAAAGAAGAAAAGAAACTGAGTTTAATGAATATTTTAATTTACTATGGAAGGAGCTTGATGAATTAAATGAGTAAAGATCATTTAGATTATATAAAGAAAGTAAAGAAAGATACAATAAAAGTTGCCCTCTTCAGAGTTGGATTATTAATATTATTCATTGCTTTATGGGAAATTCTGGCTGACTTAAAAGTCCTAGATGCCTTTTTAACTTCAAGCCCTAGTAGAATAGTACATTCATTAATGGACTTTATTAAAGAGGGAACTTTATTAAAACACATATTAATAACCTGCTATGAAACTATTCTAGGTTTTACTTTAGGCACAATCCTAGGAGCTTTAATTGCTATTATTTTATGGGCCTTCCCTTTTGTTTCAAGAGTTTTAGAACCTTATTTAGTAGTTCTAAATGCCCTTCCAAAGGTTGCTCTTGCTCCAATAATTATCTTCTGGGTAGGTAATGGAATTACCGCAATTATAACTATTGCACTATTAATATCTATCGTTACAACAATAATTACTGTATTAACAGGATTTAATGAAGTAAATAAGGGTAAACTTAAGCTTATGGAAACCTTAAAAGCATCTAAATTCCAAACATTAAGATATCTAGTAATCCCTGCTAATATTCAAGTGATAATTTCAGCCTTAAAAATAAATGTAGGTTTGTCTTGGGTAGGTGTAATTATGGGAGAATTCTTAGTAGCAAGAAGTGGACTTGGATTCTTAATAGTTTATGGTGGACAGATTTCACAATTAGATATGGTTATGATGAGTATAGTTATTCTTTCAGTAATTGCTTTTATTATGTATATAGCTGTTGCAAAATTAGAAGAAGCTTTAAAGAAAATTAATTAACTTCATAACTGTAAATAAAAACGCTTTAGTAACAATCATGTTACTAAAGCGTTTTTATTTAATAAACTCCATACTCCAATTAAAGTATCCTGTTTCTTCATTTTTTTCATATTTAAAATATGCACTAAAAGTATTTCCCTTTTTACTTTTAAGATTTCTGAATCCTACTTTACCATTTTTAAGTAATAGCTGTACCATTTCTTTAGATACTGCTTTTCCAAAGGAAGCTATATACTTATCTTCTTTCCAAATAGTATATTTACATCCATTTTTCCAGTTAGTACATCCAAAGCTTTTTTCACCTTCAACTACTGGATTACCACATATAGGGCATTTTCCTACCTCTTCTAAACCTTCTGGTACTTCTACCTTAAACTTATGTAAAAGCGAATCATCACTTTTTATTTTTTCAACAGAATTTTTAGTAAAATCGTAAATAAGATTTAAAAAGTCAACCTTTTGATATTTACCTTTCTCTATATCCGATAATGTTTTTTCTAATCTACCTGTATATTCTAAATCTAAAAGCTCCTTAGCTGGAAAGATTTCCACTATTGTTCTGCCAAGCTCAGTTGTAATTAAACTTTTACCTTTAGTTTGAATATATCCAATATCTTTAAGTCTTTTAATAGTTTCTGCCCTTGTTGCAGGAGTCCCTATACTAAATCCACTTAATATTGCATTCATCATTTCTTCAGTATTAGTTTCATCATCTGGACCTTCGTCTTTATCTTCTTTTTCCTTCTTAAAGTTTTTCCCACAAGTTTCCATAACTCTTAAAAGAGTTTTTTCTGTATGATGCTTAGGTGGTTTCTTCGTAACTTTATTAACCTTACTACCAGTAATATCAAGATTTTCACCTTTTTCTACTAATGGTAAAATAGTATCCTTAGTATCTATCTTTTCAACTACTCTCCATCCCTTAACAATTTCAACTCTACCTTTAGCTATAAATTCCCCTGGTACCTTCTCATCATTAACTTTTATTGTTATTTTAGTTTCCTCAAATTCAGCAACAGGCATAAATTGCATTATAAATCTATTCTTTATAGCATTATATACATTTTGCTCATCAATACTTAAGCCTTTTGGAATAACATATGTTGGAGTTATGGCACTATGGCTTTCTACCTTAGAATTATCAAAAACCCTTTTTGACTTTACGAACTTAACTTGATTTTCATAAGGTAACCCCTTTTTTATATTTTCTAATACTTTTCTTGCTTTAGCCTCTAAACTTTCTTCTAATACAGTACTAGCAGTTCTAGGATATGTAATAAACTTCTTTTCATAAAGGCCTTGAGCAACCTTTAAAACTTTATCTGAAGTCCAGCCTTTATATTTACTAGTAATATATCCTTGTAAGTTAGATAAGTTAAATAACGGCTGCGGATATTCTCTTTTCTTTTCTATTTCTTTATCAACTACTACACCACTTTTTCCAGCTAAAACTTTACTTATCTCATCTAAATATTCCTTTTTCTCAAATTTCTCACTAGAATTTTCATAATAAAGTGTTTCAAATTCAATATTATCCTTAGATTTAAAATTAGCTGCTAATTTATAGTAAGAACTAGATTCAAAGTTCTCAATTTCTTTATCCCTATCATAAATAATCTTTAGCGTTGGTAACAGTACTCTTCCAATATTAATAACTTTTCTATCTTTTCCAGTTCCCCCATAACGTAATGTAGCAACAGAAGTTAAATTAATACCAATTACCCAATCTGCTAACTGTCTTCCAATACCAGCATCCTGAAGAGGCTTCATTTCAGAGTTAAGCTTTAAATTTGCCATTCCTTTTTTTACTTCCTCTTCTGTCCACTCATTAAGAAGTATTCTATATATAGGCTTTTTTACATCAAAATGAATAAACAATTCATCTGAAATAACTTGCCCTTCTCTATCATAGTCTGTTGCAGATATTATTCCATCTACATCTTCTCTATCTATAAGACTTTTTATCAAATTAATTTGTTTTTCTGCACCTTTATCTACTATATTTCTATTGTAGCCATCACATTTAATCTTATATTTAAATTCATTAGGTATAAATGGAAACTTCTCCATTCTCCAACCTACCATATTTTCATCGTAATCTTTTGCATCAAATAATTGTAATAGATGACCAAATGCCCAAGTAACTAGATATTCTTCCCCATCATAATATCCATCTTTTCTATTTTTTATTTTAAGAGCATCTGCAATATTTTTAGCAACAGATGGCTTTTCAGCAATTATTACTTTTTTCATTTATATCTCCTACTTTTTTAAATAAAAAAGCTCTTGCACAAAAAAATTAAGTCAATTTTGTACAACAGCCCTGTTTTTACTTTCAATAACCATAGAATATTTATGGGCTTTAAAATTATACCATAATATAATTTCATAACAACCCTTACAATTATACTATACTTTTCTTTACATTTCATTATAAAACCATATAAAATAGTTTAAAAAGCTTATAAACACAATCCATGCTATATAAGGAATTAATAATGCAGAAGAAAGTTTATCCACTCTAAAAAACTTATAAAAAGTTATTAAAACTGCTACTAATAATATTATTAACCAAATAAATGATAACCCATATAATCTAAAGGTAAAAAAAAGAAATGGCCAAATAAAATTAATACATAGTTGTATAAAATAAGTAAAGTAAGCTCCCTTATCATCTACACCACTTTTATTCCTCATATATATTCTATAAGCTGAAACACCCATTAAAATATATATAATTCCATATCCTATTGGAAAAATTATTATCATCTCATTTACTAATATACCCTTAAGAGATCTATATGTATCTAATGTATTCCTATTTATATATCCTATTAATATTATTGCCAATATAGGAATCATTATATTTATTAATAAAGGAATTATCTTATTAATTATTTTGAATTCTTTCTTCACAGCATATTTTTTATCTTTTTTTAGAACTGATTTCATAACACTACTCCCTATTTAATTCATAATTAAGGATATTTTGCAGAGCAAAACTTAAGTTTAAAATTAGAAATGAATAAATAAAGGAATGAAAGAATTTAAATAGTTTTGCAAAGCATAACTTCATCTATTAAGAAAAATATTCTCTAAAAATCTTCAAAGATTTTATCCAACATTTTTTTATTATTTAATCCGTTAATTCTTTCATTCTTTAATTACTGAGAAGGTAATCCTTATTTTAAAATCCCCAAGGACTTTTCTCTTAACTCTTAATTCTTACCTCTTCTCTCTTAACTCTTAATTTTCTTCACTCTTAACTATTTTACTTTACAAAATCCACAACTTATATATATGCATAAAAATATAGTGTTATGTTAAAAATATATATCTGAAAATTCTATATCTACCTTTTCTTCAAGAGGATTTATTTTCAAACCTACTGTTGGTATAATCTCTTCACCTTCTATGCTTTCATCATAAGGAAATACTATTTTAAAGGTGTTTCCATATTTTACGCCTGTTCTAATACTTATTTCTCCATTATGGTTTTTAACTAGTCCTTTTGTTAAAAATAATCCAAGTCCACTACCTTCTGAAGGTCTATTTAATGAAGAGTTAACCTTAGTAAACTTCTCAAAGATATCTTTTCTCTTATCTTCAGGAATAGCTTCTCCATCATTAACTACCTTTATAACAATACTACTGTAATCTTTAATATTTACAGTTACATAAATATATCCATTATCTTTACCATATTTTAATGAATTAGATAAAATATTTAGCATTATCCTTTCAATTTGTCCCTTATCACATAAGAATTTAATTTCTTCTCTCTCAGGATCAAAAATTAAATTTATATTCCTAAGTTTCATATAATAATCACATGCTAAAACTATATTTTCAATTATTTCTACAACATTATAAATCTTCTTATCTACCTCTAAAAACCCTTCATTTAGCTTATTACTATCTATAAAATTACTTATAGTTCTTATAAGCCTTAGGCAATTTTGTTTTATAATCTCGTTGTTCTTATTGATTTTAGTAATCTCATTATTTTTTAAATATACATCATTTAGTTGCAATGCTGAATAAATTACATTTATAGGTGTTCTAAGTTCATGAGAAATATTTGAGTAAAATTCTTCTTTTATATTTTCATCTTTAATTTTCTTTTCAATATTAACTATCTCTTTTCTCTTCTTAATAATATCAGTAATATCATTAAATACTAATAGCTTTTTATTACCATAAATCTTTACTAAATATATTTCTAAGTTTCTTTTTTCACCATTTTCATCAGTAATAACAATTTCTGTTGTAAAGTCTTCTATTTCTTCATTTTTACAATGATTTTTTCCTGTTATTCTACCAATTATCGTACTTAATTCTATTAAATCCTTCCTTGGATACATAGATGAATCTCTTTCATAATAACATTCATTATTGTAATTAGAATAAGTTAAAAAATTATTTTCAAATAGTAGAAGTCCCTTAGAAAAAGCCTGTACTACATCGTAATATCTTTTTTCACTTTTCTCTATAAGAAGGTTTAACTCCAAAAGCTCTTTTTCCCTTCTTTTTAAGGATTTATTTAAACTGCTTTTAGTCTCTTTAGCCTTATTTAGGCTTTCATAAGCACTTGAAAATGCATTATATAACAATATTTCTTCAAATTTATCATATATCAAAAAATACATTATAATTTTTGATAATCCTATTAAATATATTAAATCTAAATTTAACACTCTATACAAATAAACAAATATGCTACTAACTACTATTAATGAACCATTTATCAATATCCATATTCTATCTATTTTATAATTATATCTAATATATAAGGCTATCATTATAAAATATAGTAATATTATTATAACTTCACTAATAGATAATATAAAATAATCACTATATGCTTTAGAAATAAGTAATAATCCTTTATAGCCACCTTTTATCCAAAAATAAATAATAGGTGTGGTGGTTAAAAATATTATAGATTGCCATAGAGGTGATTTTCCTTTCTCATAAAAAAACATACTAAGTATAATATTGATAAGTTCTCTTAAGTTTATAATCTGAGCATAAGATAATATTATTGACATATCATTAATAGCAGTACTAGATTCTATATCTATAAACCTAACTAAAGCAATAAAGATGCTTCCTATTCCAATATGCTTTAATATTCCTAAATCCTTATTCCCAACCTTTATCATGCTAATAATAAAAATCATCACTGATATAGCAAAGCATATAACTTTTATAATAAACATATACTCACTTTTCAAGTTAAATACCATACTTAATATTGTTAATATGATAATCATAGGAATAAAGATATTAGAAACAGACCCTTTATATCTATAAATAACCTTCTCACTTGTCATTTTCAATTAAGCACCCTTCCCTTTATTAAAACTAATTATAAAGGTAGTTCCCCTCCCCTCTTGACTCTTAATTTCAACATTACCATTTTGCGCTTTTATCAAATTATATACTACAAATAATCCAACTCCAGAGCCATTAGGATTATATGTTTTGGATCTTTCCTCCATTTCATATTTGTTAAATGCTTTCATTACAAACTCTTCACTCATTCCTTCTCCATTATCCCCTATCTCAATTATCACTAAGTCTGATTCAACCTTAATTTTTGCAAATATAGTCCCACCATTCCCTGTAAATTTTATAGAATTTGAAACTAAATTAAGAATAACTCTTTGCATCATCTCTGTATCAAAATAAGTATAAATTTCCTCTTCTTCTGTATCAAACAAAAGATTTATACCACTGTTTTTAATATATGTATTTAAAGAAATTAAGTAATCTTCTATAAAAACAACAATGTTATCATATATTAAATTAGCTTCTAAATTTGATGAATCTATCTTACTAATATCAATTAAGTTATTTGTAAACTTCGTTAATATAAAACAGTTTTCCTTACTTATTTCATTATAAAAACCTAGTTTATCTAAATCATTATTATCTATTAATATCTTTTCTAATTGGATAGCAGAGTAAATTATGTTAACTGGAATTTTTAAATCATGTGATATATTTGATAGAAAGTTCTTCTTTATTTCTTCTTTCATTTTAATACTCTCTAACTCTTCTCTCATATCTCTTAACCTTAGTTCCTCAGTTAAGTCCTTTAGTAATAATATAAATTCATTTTCTTCAGAATTTAGCCCTAAAAATCTTCCTTCAAATTGTTTACCATTTATTTTAATAGTTGTAGAATACGATACTTTTTCATTTTGGCTAAACTTTGATAATGTTTCCTTTGTACTTGAGCTAAGATCTATATAACTATCAATTCTTCTATTAACTACTCTTCTTAAATTCTTCTCTCCAATGGAATTTAAAAATTTCATATTACAATATGAAATTCTAAGATTTTGATTAACTATTACAATTGGATGAGGTAAGCTACTAAGAAAGCTTTTATATAATAGTTGCTTGTCCTTTAATTTTTTATAAGCTACTTCCAATTTGTAATTATTTTTTATTATTTTATTATTTATCTCCTCTAAATACTTACTTGTGTTTACAGTTTCCTTAAATATAAAGTTATAATTTTCTTTAGTAATATTAAAAATTATAGAAACTAAAATAGCTAGAAAAATTATTTCAATTAAAATATCAATGAAATCTGTAATAATATATATATTAAAAAAGTTTGAAAATAACCTAACAAATAAGTTCAATGTAGCTAAACTCAAATTAAGCTTTAATAAATCTATCTTACCATCAATTTCAACCCCAAATTTATAGATATATTTATATGATTTAAAAATAAGTGCTAATGAAGACAATATATATATTATTTCCAAAGGTATATATTCATACTTATTATTAATACAAACTAAAAAGCTGAATATAACTAATAATAATATATATTCAAAATAAATAATTTTACTATTAGCTTCACTTACCCTATATTTTGCTATTATAAAATACATAATAATTAAGTTGTTGTATTTTAGGGTATTAAAACTTAAAAAACCAATTTCACTTAGGAAACCTTTCAAATCTCTAAAGTAATATTCTGGAGTAATAAAGACAATTATCACAACCATTGTAATAAATAATATCAGCTGCAATAAGCCATAAATCTCTTTCTTAGTAAGACTTTTTAAATGCATTGAGAACATGATTAATATCATACAAATTATCAAACTTAAAAGTCCAACAATATCATAAACTATTAATGTATATCTAAAGGACATAATTTCAAATATGCAATAAGCTATCAAACTATATAAAACATAAATTAATAATTTTTTTGGAGTCATATAATATATTTTTTCTCTAAAAGTATTATAGTCCAACTTAATTCCCCTCACTATCTATATTTACTACATTATTTTACATCATTTCCTATTATATGTGAATATACTAAAAAAATTATATTTATATTAAAAAAGCTGCCCATGGCAGCTCTTAACTTTTTACCTTTTTATCCAATTTAATATATCCTCTATTACCTCATCCTTGTTAACTTCATTTAGCATTTCATGTCTACCATCTTTATATAACTTATAATTTAAATCCTTAACTCCTAAACTTTTATAAGTGTTATATAAATTTTTAATTCCTTCTCCAAAATATCCTACTGGATCCCTATCGCCAGCAAAAATATATATTGGAATATTAACTTTCTTTACCTTCTCTAAATTTTCGTATTTATGAATATCATTAATTCCTTTAATTAAATAATAATAAAACTCTGAAGGATATATAAATCCACAAAAATCATCTTCAATATACTTCAGAACTTCCTTCTCATCACTACAAAGCCAATCAAAGTCAGTATTAGAGTTTTTAACACTACTATTAAATCCTCCAAAAGAAAGCTTGTCCATTAAATTACTTCTATTTTCTCGTCCCCTTAAGATATTTTCTAATTTTGATACTAAAATCCCAGCTTTAGTATAAGACTTCTGCTTACCATTAGTACCTGATAAGATTAAAGCATCTATTGTATCTCCGTATTCTTGCAAATATCTTTGACTTAAAAATGATCCCATACTATGTCCAAAAAGAACTATAGGTAAAGCTTCATTTTCAGATTTTATTATTTCATTAACTTTTCTTATATCATCTAACATTGTATAAAAGCTATCACCTTCTTTAAAAAAGCCTAATCTAGACTTATCTAAAGAACTATTACCATGTCCACAATGATCATGACCATATACTATATATCCCTCTTCCACTAACTTTTCTGCAAAATAATTATATCTACCTACCCACTCAGACATTCCATGTACTATTTGTACAACTCCCTTTGGATTTTTTATATCCATGCCCCATTTATAATATGAAATATCAGAACCAATATTATTTTTAAAGCTATATCTTTCCATATCACTCATCTCCTATAAATATCTTATGTATAATTATTTTTATTATAATTATTACTTTCCTAATTAATCTTGTCAATTTTCTATTTACATAAACATCTATTGTTCTTATGTAATTGACCTTATATAATTAACATTGTCAAATTTCTATATTTAATAAATTCTTATAACATCATTATTCTTTCAGATATAAAGTTATGATATACTATTGATAGTTAAAATCAAAAATTATTACAATACTTGTTTATATAATTAAATAATTGTATATAATATTTGATAAGTATATTAAGGTGGTGAATAATATTAGTATTAAATCTATAGTAAGCATATTAGCTTCAAAAATAACAATTTTTCTTACAAAAACAATACTAAAAGGGGGAACTACCTTCCCTGGAAAAGTAGCCTTAAAAATAGATAGAAATATTTTAAAGAGAGTATCTCAAGGCTATAAAGTTGTATTAGTTACTGGTACTAATGGAAAGACAACAACAACAAGTATGATTTATAACATAGCAAAGGAGGATGGTAAAAAGGTAATTACAAATAATACAGGCGCAAATTTATTCCCTGGTATAGTTACTACTTTTATAGATAACTACAAATTCTTTAGTAAAACTGAAGATGCCTATGCCATCATAGAAGTAGACGAAGCAAACTTAAAATATATAACAAAATATATAACTCCGGAAATAATTACTGTAACTAATCTTTTTAGAGATCAGTTAGATAGATATGGAGAAGTATATACTACCTTAAATAAAATATTAGAAGGTATTACTTTAACTAAAGATACAACTTTAGTTCTAAATGGTGATGAATCTTTATTAGGTAATTTAGAACTTCCAAATAAAACTGTATTTTATGGTTTTAATGCAAAAATAAATGAAGATACTAAGATAGATGTTAATGCAGATGCTAAGTTCTGCAAATTCTGTAAGTCTCCTTATGAATATAATCATATTACATATAACCATCTTGGAGACTTTTACTGTACAGGCTGTGGTTTTAAAAGAGCTGAGTTAAAGTATGCTGTTAATGAAATTTTAGACCTATCACCTGATAGCTCTACTGTTAAAATTAATAACTTAGATATAGAGGTTAGTCAATCTGGAGTTTATAATATCTATAATGCCCTTTGTGCTTTTGCTATAACAAAAGAGCTTGGAGTTAAGGATGAATCAATTATTAAGTCATTAGAAAACCAAAATTCTAGCTTTGGTAGACAGGAATCCTTAAATATAGATGGAAAAGAAGTTAAAATAATTCTTGTTAAAAACCCTGCTGGATATAATCAAGCACTAGATACATTATGCTTAAATAAAGAAAGCTTTTCTTGTGCATTTTTATTAAATGATAATTATGCAGATGGTACTGATGTATCTTGGATCTGGGATGTAGATTTTGAAAAACTACATAATTTAAATATAGATGAAGTCTTTATATCTGGACTTAGATGTTATGATATGGCTGTAAGACTTAAAATTGCAGGATTAAATGAAAATAAGTTTATTATTGAAACTGAATTTGAAAATCTAACTTCTAAAATAAAAGAAAGTAATAATAATAAAATTTATATTTTAGCTACTTATACTGCAATGATAAATTATAGAAAACACCTTTATTCTAAGGGATATATCAAGAAATTATGGTAAGAAAGGAGAAATAATTATGGAACTAAATATTTGTCACCTTTATCCTGACTTACTTAATGTATATGGTGATGTTGGTAATATATTAATATTAAAACATAGAGCTGAAGCAAGAGGTATAAAGGTAAATATAATTAATACTTCATTAAATGATGAATTCGATGTAGAAAACACTGATATTCTTTTCTTTGGTGGTGGCCAGGACTATGAGCAATCAATAGTATCTGATGACTTAAAAACTAATAAAAAAGATAAATTAAGAGAATACGTTGAATCTAATAAAGTTGTTATTGCAATTTGCGGCGGATATCAACTTTTAGGTAATTACTATATGGCTCCAAACGGTGAAAGAATCGAAGGCCTTGGAATTTTAGATATACATACCGATGGTGGTGAAACTAGATTCATTGGTAATACAGTAATTCATAATGAAGAATTTAATGAAACTTATGTAGGTTTTGAAAATCATTCTGGAAGAACTTATATAAACGGATTAAAACCACTTGGTAAGTGTATAACTGGATTTGGTAATAATGGTGAAGATGGCTATGAAGGATGTATTTATAAAAATACTTATTGTAGCTACTTCCACGGATCACTTTTATCAAAGAATCCAGAGCTTGCTGATAGATTTTTATCTATAGCTTTAAATAACAAATATGAAAATGTAACTTTAGAACCATTAGATGATACATTAGAGCTAAAAGCTAAAAATTACATGATAAAAAGATTAGAAAGCAAATAAAACTAGGGCTGTAGTATAATAAACACTTTTGTACTACAGCCCTAAAATTTATTCATTCTTAATTTTTCGTTGTACCATAGTACTCCTCTATTTATTAAGAACGTTTATCTTCTTTAAATATTCTATTTCCTGGTCTCCAATTTCATTAAGGGTTTTAAATTCATATCCTTTTTCCTTATATATATCTATTATTCCTTGCAGTGCTTCAACTGTAGTATTCTTACCACCAAGGTCATGCATTAACACTACTTCAACCTCATATAAGCATCCTTCGTCCATTATTCTAGAAATTAGATAATCTTTAGATATATCATAACTTTCAGAGTCTCCTGTATCTATTGTCCAATCTATATAATTTATACCCTTACTTAAAAGATTAGATTTAATTTTCTTTAAAGTTTCAGCTTCACAATAAGTATTATCTGCTCCACCAGGTAATCTTACAAAATTCATCTTCTTATCCCCTATTACTTTTTGAATATTACTTATGCACTTATCTAAATCTTTAAAGTATTCTTCTTCATTTTTATACAAGGCATTATAATCGTGAAAATTGCAATGAGGCATTATAGACATATTACTATTATCTAATTCCTCTAGTATATAAGGATAAATACTTACATAATCTCCAACTACAAAAAATGTTCCTTTAATATTATTAGCATTTAAAACATCTATAATTTCTTTAGTGACTTTTACTGATGGTCCATCATCAAAAGTTAAGTAAACTGTTTTTTTAGGAGTTGTTGTATATAGTGCCGATACATGGATAGAATTATAACTAATAAAAATAAAAAGAGACAATATAAAAATATATATTTTTCTTATAGTAACCACCTCCTATAATACTTTATTTTGTACAAATATTAAAAATATATTATATGTAATTTAAACCACTTAACAACTATTCTATTTATTGTTATTATTATATGTAGATGTTATACTTTAAGATATGTGACAAAATAAACCTTAAGAAATGGGGAGATGAACTTGAAATTAAAAAAACTATTAAAAACGCTAGCACTTGCTCTTTCTGTTTCATTATTAGCACCTTTAGCTAATAACGTTAGTGCAATAGAGACTAATTCTAGTGCACCAGAAATAATTGGCGAATCTGCTATTACTATGGATGTAGAAACCGGGGAAATTATTTACTCAAAAAATGCAGATGTTAAGCTTTCTCCTGCAAGTACTACTAAACTAATGACCGCTTTATTATTTGCAGAAAATAAATCAAAGGCAGATATGCTAACATTTTCTGAAAATGTCCTAAAGGTTACAGAAACATCATTAAATAATTACACTAATATAAAACCTGGTGACAAGATTTCTGCTGAAGATACTATGAAGGCTGTATTAATTTTCTCAGCTAATGATGCAGCTTACCTAATGGCAGAATCTGTTGGTGGAACAGTAGATAATTTCGTTAAAATGATGAATGACAAAGCTAAGGAGCTTGGACTTACAGATACTGTTTTCCAAAATCCATCTGGTTTAGAAATAGATCCATTAAATCCTAGCAATACAGAAGTTAATAAGACTACTGCTTATGATTTAGCTAAAATGGCTGTTGCTGCCTTCCAAAATGAATGGTTAAGAGAAATTGTTTCTCCAAGTAACGCTAATACTTCTATTACTATAAATGGTAAACCTATTATTATAGAATCTAGAAATAAGAATCTAGGTAAAAATGGTAACATAGGTGGAAAAACAGGTACTGAAGAATTAGCTGGTCACTGCTTTGTAGGTTTTTATGAAAGGGATGGAAGAGATGTTGTAACTGTAGTATTAAAATCTGAATATGGTGCAACTGGTCTTAATGTATTTGAAGATACAGAAAAAATAGCTAATTATAGTTATTCAGCTGAAAAAGAAACTTTCAAAAAAGCTGGTGATGAAGTAGGTTCAGTGAATTTAACTTATAAAGCTTTTAAATTCTTTGGAACTGAAAAAGAAATTACTGCTCCAATTACATTAAATGAAGATGTTCAATATTATAAAAATGATTTTAATGATGCAAAAGCAAGTATTACATATAACAATGATAATAAAGATGCTTGGCGCTTAAGTGGTAATAAAGAAGTAATGTTAACTTACAGCACTCCTGGATATTCAATGGATGTTAAAGGTACAATTAATCTTTCTAAAATAGATTTAATTAAGACTAACCTTTCATTATATATATTATCAATAGTAATTATAGTTATAATAGTAGTTCTTTTAGTATTAATTATTAGACTTATTAATACTAATAAGAGAAGAAGAAGAAGAAGATATTATTAAACAGTAATATAGTTTAATACTTAGGTGGATTATCAAAGGTTATGTATTATCACAGTAACTTATGACTCCACCTCTTTTATATTAATAGGAACAGAGGTAATAATATGAAAAAACAAAATTTTAAGGGAAGCGTAATGCTTAACCCAACTCCTGTAGTAGTAGTAACATGTAAAAATTCTGAAGATAAAGTTAACGCCTTCACTGTTGGATGGATTAGTACTGTATGTACTAAAGAACCAATAATAGCTATGGGGGTTAGGCCTGAAAGACTATCTTATGATTATATAAAAGAAAGTCAAGAATGTGTTATAAATTTGCCATCTAGGGATATGGTTAAATTTGTAGATTACTGTGGTGTAGTATCCGGAAGAAAAATAGATAAGATTAAGCATTTTGGCTACAAGTTAAATGAAGGTGTATCTATTTCTACTCCTTCTATAGATTTAGCACCAGTAGCCCTTGAATGTAAAGTTAAGAGCATAACTCCACTTGGTACTCATGATTTGTTTTTATTAGATGTTTTAAATGTAAAAGTATCTGAGGATATAATTGATGAAAAAGGAAAGATCTGCTTCAATAAAGCAAACTTAATTTGCTATAATCACGGAGAATACTTTGGATTAAATGCTAAACCTCTAGGTTCTTTTGGATATTCAATTAGAAAGAAGAAGAAATCATTTAATAAAAAGTAGTAAATAAATTGAGTAATATTTATTCTTCCATCCCTTTCCTTGACATAAGAATGAAATGTTACTATACTCAATAATGTTAAAGTAAATTAATTCGGGGGATTATTCTATGTTTATATTAACTTATAATATTAAATTTAAAGAACTAGATTCAAAAATTGAATTATTAAATATCAATGATATTTATAATGTCTTTTATGATAGTCCTTTAGAAATCACTACTGATGAATATGGCTATGGCTATTTAGAAAAAGAAGTTAGTGATATAGATATAAAAGTTGCCTATGATGAAGATAAATCATCGCTTAATAATTTTATAGATAAAGTTAGTTCTATTCTAGATTCTAATTGTATTTCTATTGAAGAAATAAATTATGATTATGAGGAATATGATTTTCCTGATGTTCATATAAATGACGAATGGATGCTATCATCATCTACAGATAATGATGAAAAAAAAGGTAAGAATGTAATTACATTTTGTCCGCAAGGAGCCTTTGGTACAGGTCTTCATGAAACTACTCAGGATTTATTAAATGTTATCTTATCTAAAATAGACCTACATAATAAAACGGTTATGGATATTGGTACTGGTTCTGGAATACTATCTATCGCATCATCTATTGTAGGTGCTTCAAAAGTAACTGCCATTGATATAAGAGATGTTAGAAATGAAGTTATATTTAATGCAAAATTAAATGGACTTTATAATATAGAAGTTTTAATAGGAAATGCCCTAGATGGTGAAGTTAATATTAATGATAAATTCCATTGGATATTTATTAATATTGGTGGAGAAGAAACTGAATTATTTATGGATTTTATAAAGGAACATTTAGAAGAAGGTGGAAATCTACTAGTATCTGGACTTGTTGAATGGAGCTTTAATAAAGTAAAAGAAATAGTTGAACAACATGGATTTTCTTTGCAACAAAAGTATCAAAGTAATGAATGGATAACAGCTATTTTTGAATAATACTATAGATTATAAATCAAATTAAAATGGGGCATCCATAAGGATAGCCCCATTTTAATATTCAAAAAATATTATTGATGTGATTCTCTAGAATTGCTAAAAATTATTTCTAAACTCCAAAGGAGTTTTTTCCTCAATTCTTCATTCTTAATTCTTAATTTTTCATTATTCAAAGCACCCTCTATTTGTTATATAAGTACTTGTAAATATTATAATTTGCTTTTACCTTATCTACATATTTTTTAGTCTCAGGAAATGGTATGTAACTTAATGTTTCTCCATCCTCGGAGTATTCCTCATGATTCAGCCATTTATTAACATTTCCACTTCCGCCATTATAGGCAGCAAGAACTAAATCTAAGTCTTCATCAAATTCTTTTTCTAAATTATCTAAGTACCAACATCCCATTTTTATATTTAACTCAGGGTCAAATAGCATAGATGACATAAAATAATTAACCCCCAGCTCTTTAGCTATCCATTCCCCCGTACCATCCATAATTTGCATTAAGCCTTTAGCATCTTTCTTTGACACTGCTTCTTTATTAAAATTACTTTCAGTTTTTATTACTGCTAAAACAAGATAAGGATCTAAATCATATTCATCACTATACTTATTAATATATTCCTCATATTTGTAAGGGTATACGTACTTTTTCATTCCAAACATAAATGCAAAATAAGCTACAAGTAGTACAATTAAAACAGTTAATATACGCTTAAATTTCATTACCTTCTCCTTACTTCATCATAACATTAAAAAAATCCATTACCTTATCTACCTGACCTTTAGTTTTTAATAGATCTCCATTATTGTCTATAATAATATGGGCATAATCTTTCTTTTTATCTAAAGAAATTTGTGCGTTTAATCTATTAATTGCTTCATCTCTAGTTAATCTATCTCTATTTCTTATTCTAATTATTTGAGTGTTATTATCAACCCAAACAACTACTATATAGTCCATATTTAAATGAAGATTATTTTCTATTAAGGTTGGCGCATCAAGAACAATTAATTTTTCTCCTGCTTTTTCATGCTTTTCTATTTCTTTAAATATTTCATCTTTTATATAAGGTATAATTATATCCTCATACTTTTTCCTTTGTTTAGGAAATCTAAAAATATGATTTCCAAACTCTCTTCTTCTAAATTCACCTCTCCAGTCAAAAAATCCAGAACCAAATTCTATTTTTATCTTATCTAATATTTCTGGATATTTTTTAAGTACATCTCTCGATATAGTATCTGCATCAATGACAATAAACCCCTTATCACAGAGCATTTTAGTTACTGTACTTTTTCCTGACCCAATTCCTCCTGTTAACCCTATTTTAATCATTAAGTTAAGCCCCCTTACTTAGCCTCATACCAAGTTTTTCCTAGATTAATATCAACTTCTAAAGGCACTGCTAGTTTTAATACATTTTCCATTTCTTCCTTTACCAAAGCTTTTACCTCTTCTAACTCATCCTTTTTAACATTTAATATCAATTCATCGTGTACTTGTAGAATAATCTCACTCTTTAATGATCTTTCCTTTAATTTATTAAACACATTTACCATAGCTAGCTTAATTATATCTGCAGCACTTCCTTGGATAGGTGCATTCATAGCAAGTCTTTCCCCAAGTGCCTTTACTATCTTATTAGAAGCCTTAATTTCAGGTATAAATCTTCTTCTATTCAAGATAGTTAAAACATATCCTTTTTCCTTAGCTTCTTCGATTAAACTATCTAAATATCCTTTAATCTTAGGATATCTATCAAAGTATATTTCCATATATTCTGATGCTTCTTTTTTAGTAATGTGTAAATCTTGTGATAAGCTAAAGTCACTTATTCCATAAACTATACCAAAGTTAACAGCCTTTGCTCTACTTCTCATTAGTGAAGTAACTTCCTCAACTGGAACCTTAAATACTTCTGAAGCTGTTTTTCTATGAATATCACTATGCTCAGTAAAAGCACTTATCATATTTTCATCCTTTGACATTTCAGCTAGAACTCTTAATTCTATTTGAGAATAGTCGCAAGATAATAATATGTCCTCTTCATTATTAGGTATAAATACCTTTCTTATTTCTCTTCCCATTTCATACTTAATAGGTATGTTTTGAAGATTTGGTTCTGTACTAGATAATCTACCTGTAGTAGTTACAGTTTGATTAAAGGTTGAGTGAATCTTGCCATCAACATCTATTACATTTTTTAATCCTTCTACATAAGTAGAATTAAGCTTAGTAATTTGTCTATAATAAGTAATTTTAGGTATTATTTCATGCTTATCTTGAAGCTTTTCTAAGACTTCTGCATTAGTTGAATAACCTGTTTTTGTCTTTTTAATTACTGGTAAGTCTAATTTTTCAAAAAGTATCTTTCCTAATTGTTTTGGAGAGTTAATATTAAATTCTTCTTCTGCCAAAGCAAATACTTCTTTTTCAGTAGTAATAATTTCTTCCTTAAACTTAGCTGCTAATTCATCTAGCATTTCTTCATTAATTTTAAATCCTAGAGATTCCATAGAAGATAATACATATATTAATGGATGCTCTACCTTATAATATAATTCTTCCATATCTTCTTCTTCAATTTTTTTCTTAAAATAGTTGTAAATATCCTCTAGCTTACAATTAAGCTTTCCTTGTAATATTATATCTTCACCTTTTACATCTTCACATAAGTATTCATTTACTAATGTTATTAAATCATAAGAACTTCTAGCTGAATTAATTAAATATGCTGCTATTGCAGTATCAAATATAAAATCTTTTATTTCAATATTTAACTTATTTAAAATAGTAATTAATGACTTTCCATTATGGATAACCTTTTTTAAGTTTTCCTTTTCCATAATTTTTTTCAATCCATTAATAGCTTCTTCATTATTAGATGTAGAAATCTCATTAAAATCAATATAATATGTTTTGTCCTTTGATGAAATATAAAGTTTATCTAGTAATATTTCTGAATATTTCTCGCTATTTGAAACTTCATATGTAATATAACATATTTCTTCTAAATTTAAGTGTAACTCTGAAAAAGCCTCTATTTCATTAATACTTTCAAGGTTAAAATTCTCTTCTTTTTCTTTAATTTCTTCATTTTCCTCACTATTTGGAAGTTTATCTATCATAGATTTCATTTGAAGCTTAAAGAAGTATTTCTTTAATTCATCATAATTATAATTATCTTGACTCTTAATTTCATCTAAATCAAACTCCATTGGAGCTTCTGTAATTATAGTAGCTAACTTTTTACTAAATATTGCTAGCTCTCTGTTGTTCTCTAAATTCTCTTTTAACTTCTTACCACTAATATTATCTATATTATTAAGTACTTCCTCAATAGAACCATAAGTTTGAATTAATTTATAAGCTGTTTTTTCTCCAACCCCTGGAACACCTGGAATATTATCAGACTTATCACCCATTAGTCCTTTTACATCTATAAACTGAGTTGGGGTAACTCCAAACTCTTCCATAAAGGTTTTATAATTATATACTGCTGTTTCAGTAACTCCCTTTTTAGTTATAACAACATTTATATTATCTGATGCTAACTGCAGTGCATCCCTATCTCCAGTTACTATATAGACTTCAATACCATTCTTTTCAGCATACTTAGCTAATGATCCTATAATATCATCTGCTTCATAGCCATCCATTTCATATATTGTAATAGATAATAGATTTAAAAGATCCTTTGTTAGTGGAAATTGTTCTGCAAGTTCTTCTGGCATCTTTTTTCTTCCAGCTTTATAATCTTTGTATTCTTTATGTCTAAAAGTTGGACCTTTTCTATCAAAAGCTGCAACTACATAATCCGGTTTTAATTCTTCTCTCATTTTAAATAGCATATTTGCAAATCCATATACTGCATTTGTATGAATACCATCTGTAGTCGTTAATTCTGGAATTGCATAAAAAGCTCTATTTAAAAGAGAATTTGAATCTAATATTAATAATCTTTCCATCTTTATCCTCCAAATTAAGGTGTTAGTCCCTTAAAGCTATTTTTACTATAAATTATACTATTAAAAGCATAATAAATCATTACTTTTTACTTAAAATATACTTAAGTCTAATTCATCAGATAAGTCTTTTATTAGCTTCAATCCAGCTATACTATTTCCCTTTTCATCTAAAGCAGGTCCATAGATACCTATTCCATACTGTCTTGGAACTGTAGCTATAATGCCTCCCCCTACTCCAGATTTTGCAGGAATGCCTACATTAACAGCAAATTCTCCTGATGCATCATACATACCGCACGTAACCATTATAGATTTAACTATTCTACATACCTCCTTAGGAATTACCTTTCTACCATTCCAAGGCAGTACACCATCATTTGCAAGAACTACTCCAAACCTAGCTAAGTCCTTAGCATCTAACTCTATTGAGCACTGCTTAAAGTAAAGATCTAGTATTTCTTCAACATCACCATCTAATACACCTGTACTTTTCATAAAGTAAGCTAAGGCCCTATTCCTACTTCCTGTTTCTTTTTCTGATAAATAGACATTTTCATTTACATATATATCATTATTGTTAGTAACTATTTTTAAGAAATCTAATATTTTTTTTAATCTTTCTTCAACATCTTTTCCATCTATTAAAGATGAGGTCATAATAGCTCCAGCATTTATCATGGGATTATATGGCTTCCCTGTATCACTTGCTTCTAAATTAACTATTGAGTTAAAGCCCATTCCAGTTGGCTCCACATCAACCTTTTTAAAAACATTTTCTCTTCCATTATCTTTAATAGCTAAAATTAATGACACTACTTTAGAAATGCTTTGTATAGTGAATTTCTTATTATAATCACCAGCAAAATATTCCTTTCCTCTAGTATCAACTATATATATCCCAAGATCATTAGGATTAGCTTCTAATAAAGCTGGAATATAAGCTGCTAAATTTCCTTCTTCCCCATATTTTTTGTTATTTTCTACTAATGTATTAAGTAAATTAAACATAACTCACCTCTTATCCTTTGATTTCAGTACACTATATTATATTAATTATTATTCTTCTAAACAAGGATAAATAATCAATTTCTATAGACTATTTTTCTATAATGTGCAAAAATAAACATATACTAGATTGGAGGTAATTATATGGATAATAATATGTTAGAAAAATACGCTTATCTTTCTGTTAAAAAAGGGGTTAATTTACAAAAAGGTCAAATCCTTTTAATTAATTCTCCTGTTGAATGTACAGATTTTGCTAGAGCTATAGCTGAAGCTGCTTATAAAGAAGGGGCTAAAGAAGTAGTAGTTCACTACGGAGATCAAAAACTACAAAGGTTAAAGCTTGAACATGCTTCTATTGAAACATTACAAGAGGTACCTAATTGGCTTTCTGAGTCATTTAATTCTTATGCAAGAGAAGGTTGTTGTGCTATTTCTATATCAGCACAAGATCCTGATGCTTATAAAGGAGTTCCTGCTGATAAAATAGCAACTTTCCAAAAGTACAGACAAATAGCTTTAAATGAATATTACAATTATACTATGGCTAATAAAATTCGTTGGACAGTAGTATCAGTACCTACAGAGGCTTGGGCTTTAAAAGTATTTAATAATTCAAACTCTGAAGAAGCTGTACAAAAACTATGGGATGTAATTTTTAAAGTTGTAAGACTAGATAAGGAAGATCCTATTAAAGCTTGGGATGAACATAATTCAAATATTAATAAGACTTTAGAATTCTTAAACGCTAATAAATTTACTAAACTACATTACACTAACTCAGTTGGAACAGATTTAACTATCGAATTACCAGAAGACCACCTTTGGCTTGGTGGAGCTGAAAAATCAGTAGATGGATTAGATTTCAATGCTAATATGCCAACTGAAGAAGTATTTACTCTTCCTAAGAGAAATGGAGTTAATGGTACTGTATCTTCTTCTAAGCCTTTAATTTATGGTGGTAATTTAATTGATAACTTTACACTAACATTTAAAGATGGTAAAGTAGTTGATTTCACTGCTAAGGAAGGATACGATACATTAAAAGAATTATTATCTAGTGACGAGGGTGCTAGCCACTTAGGTGAAGTTGCATTAGTTCCTTATGACTCACCAATATCTAATTCTAATATAATATTCTACAATACTTTATTTGATGAAAATGCTGCTTGTCATTTGGCTTTTGGTAAAGCTTATCCTACATGTATTGAAAATGGTGAAAACCTACCTGAAAATGAATTATTTGAAAAAGGTGCAAATAGCTCTATAGTACATGTGGACTTTATGATAGGAACTAAAGACTTAAATATTGTTGGTATTAATAAAGAAAATCAAGAAATTCAAATATTTAAAAATGGGAACTTTGCTTTTTAAGAAAAATTAAAATTTTCAAATAGATAAAAATGTGGTTGCAATTTTGCAACCACATTCTTTATGTTAAAACCTTATATATTAAGCTTATTTTTCACTTTTAACTTCTTCTACTACTTCTTCAACTTCAAGCTCATTTACTGGCTTACCATCTCTTCTTTCTAATTCTGCCTCTAAAGCTTCTTTAATTCCCTCAGTCTTTTGAATTAATTTTTTCTTAGCTTTAAACTTCTGAAGTAATAGCATTACCCATGAACCAAGTCCATTCATATTTTGAGTTTCAGTTATCTTTATTTCTGTAGAGCTTGGACTCAATTCAATAAATTCATATCTAGATACATAATTATCTGTTTGAATAGTGTTAGTAACTTCATAAAGCTTATTTTTCTCATATTCAGTTACTGTAGTAGTCATTTCTATCTTTTTCTTTGCCACATATTTTATAGTTCTAGTATGGCTCATCACCTTTGGATTTTTATCATTAAACTTAGGAATCTCCCTTTTGTTAAGGTCAATAAATACTTTGAAAACCCTCTCTGCAGGATAATTTATAGTTATGCTTTTATTGTAACTACTCATTTAAAGTCCCCCTTATAATTTATATTCTATTCTATTATTACATCTTTTTTTTAAAATATCTATACCTTTTCATTTGAATATTAAAAGAGCTGTCTTTAAGACAGCTCCTTTTTAACTAATTATCTTCTTTTCTTGGTTTATCTTTTCCTAATTTTCTAGACTCCTTTGAGTATCCTACTTCATCTGCTGTCTCAACTTGCATTTTTCTAACTTCTGCTCTAGTTTTTTGACCAGATTTTTTATTTTTCTTTGAATTCTTATTATTTTTATGAGCCATTACACAACACCTCCAAATATAGTCTTAATATATAAGGTGCTTTTTATTCTAGGAAAAAAGTTGCTTTAAAATAATTATTTATTATATATTTTTTCTAGTCTAATTCTTATTTCTTTAATAAAATCAGCAGAATTAGTTACTGTAATATTTTCTATGTTTGATAATAACGCTAAATCCTTAGTCATAAATCCTTCATTAATAGTTTGAAGTGAAGCCTTTTCTAAGTTATCAGCAAACTCTACTAAATCATTATTATTATCTAATTCTCCTCTTTTTCTTAATGCACCAGACCATGCAAAAATAGTAGCTATTGAATTAGTTGAAGTTTCTTTACCTTCTAAGTGATTATAGTAATGTCTTTGAACTGTTCCATGAGCTGCTTCATATTCAAAATAGCCATCTGGTGATACTAAGACTGAAGTCATCATAGCAAGTGAACCAAATGCAGTTGCAACCATATCACTCATTACATCTCCATCATAGTTCTTGCAAGCCCAAATATATCCACCATTTGACTTGATTACTCTAGCTATAGCATCATCTATTAAAGTATAGAAATATTCTATATTTAACTCTTCAAATTTAGCTTTATACTCATTGTTATATATTTCCTGGAAAATATCTTTAAAAGTGTGATCATATTTTTTAGAAATAGTATCCTTAGTTGCAAACCATAAGTCTTGTTTAGTATCTACTGCAAAGTTAAAACAGCTTCTTGCAAAACTTTCAATAGATTTATTTAAGTTATGCATTCCAAGAAGTACTCCATCCCCTTTAAAATCATGGATAAGCTCTCTTTGTTCTTCTCCGTTTTCATTCGTAAATACTAATTCAGCCTTACCTTTACCTTCAATTTTCATTTCAACATCTCTATAAACATCTCCATAGGCATGTCTAGCAATAGTTATTGGCTTTTCCCAAGTTCTAACATAAGGCTTAATAGAATCAATAATAATAGGTGCTCTAAATACAGTACCATCTAAAAGTGCTCTAATAGTTCCATTAGGGCTCTTCCACATTTCTTTTAAGTTATATTCCTTAACTCTTGCAGCATTAGGTGTAATAGTAGCACACTTAACACCAACTCCATATTTCTTTATTGCTTCTGCTGCTAAAACAGTAACATTATCATTAGTTTCATTTCTATATTCTAAACCTAAGTCATAATATTCTGTTTTTAAATCAATAAAAGGGTTTAACAATTCATCCTTAATCATAGCCCAAAGAATCCTTGTCATTTCATCTCCGTCCATTTCTACTAATGGCGTATTCATCATTATTTTTTTCATTCTTAGCCCCCCAATATATAAATTTTTACAAACTAATTATAACTTATAAATTAAGGTTTTACAAATATAGATGATTATGACAAGGAAATATTTGTTTATATAATATCTTTCTATTTAATTATAGTAATATGAAAATTAATATAATTGCAAAGATTATTTGACAGATTCCAACTAATCCTCCATATAGCATGCCTCTAGGTCCTTCTTTAACTAAATCTTTAAACTTCACCCTCATCCCTATTCCAGCTAAAGCAATAATTTCAAAGTTACTGCTTATCCACTTAAATATTTTTGATACTACATCCGGTATTAATCCTAATGTATAAAAAATACATACTACAAAGAATCCATAAATAAACCAAGGAATATTTATCTTCTTTAATTTACTAGTAAGTCTGCCTTTATCTTTATTTTGTACATTTTTAACTACTTTATTTTCTATTTTAGATTCTTCACTATTATTTATTTTTTCAAAAACTATAACAACTACTACGAGCATTATTATTCTTAAAATTTTAAATACCGTTGCTAAGTTGACTACATCTTCTGATATAAACTTAGCGGATCCTATCACTTGTCCAACAGATTGAAGGGTTCCTCCAATCATCGCTGAAGAGTGTAAAACATCATTATTATATAGTGCCATTGTAATAATAGGAAGCAATATCATTAGGATAGTTCCCGTAACGTTAACTATAGTAATAGACATTACCTTATCATCATCTTCTGCCTTTATTACTGGAGAAGTTGCCCCTATTGCTGAAGATCCGCAAACTGAGTTTCCAGCTGCCATAAGAAGAGAAAATTTTCTATTAAATTTAAGCTTTTTCCCTATATAAAAAGTTGCAATTATAGTTAAAGCCATTTGAAGAATAACAAATAATAATCCATTAACTCCAAGCCCTAAAATTTGGCCAAGATTTAAATTAGCTCCCATTAATACTATAGAGTAGTTTAGTAAATCTTTTTCTGCAAATTTAGTTCCATCATCATAACTTTTATCCTTAAAAATTGTATTTCCAAGAATTATTCCAATAAATATGGCAAAGGTTGCTGCACCAACTTTTTCAAATATTCCACCTAAATACTCAGATATAATACCAATAATCAGACAAACAAATAATCCCTTCCAAATGTTTTTTAAATCTTTCAAAGTCTCACCTCAATATCTATAATTTTGTCTAAACTTATTATAGATATTATGTCTTAAAAAGCAAAATATTATTATTTTATAATTATAATAATCAATTACCTATATAGCAGTATTTTTAGAATACTCTATAAACTTCCTCATATTGTTAGAAATAAATTTATCCTTATGTACAATTAAATATAAATCTCTCTCTATTTTGCCTTCTTTTAATCTAAAACTGAATAACTTGCCCATTTCAATTCTATCTTCCACAACCCTATAGGATAAACACCCTACACCTAAGTTTGCCTCTACTGTTTTCTTTATAGCTTCTGTACTTCCAAGTTCTAAAAACTTATTAAACTTTATTTTATTTTTTCTTAAAAAAATTTCAGTATGATCCCTGGTTCCGCTTCCTTCTTCTCTAATAATAAATTTTTCATTTTCTAAAAGCTTTCCATCAATTAAATCATATTTTTTTAAATTATTCGAATCCCCACATATAAATATTAATTCATCTTTCCATGCCGTTTCCTTAATTATTTCATCAGAAGTTATTTCACCTTCTACAAAAGCAAAGTCTACTTTGTTTTCAAGTATTAATCTTTCTATAGTTTTAGTATTTTCTATAATTAATGAGATTTCCACCCCCTTAAAATTTGCTGAAAATTCCTTTATTATTTCAGGCAAAATATATGTACCAATAGTTGTACTAGCTCCTATTACAATTTTCCCCCCTGCATTTAATGAACAGTCTTTTATGGTTTTTACTCCTTCATCATATAGATTTAATATTCTTCTTGCATAATTTAAAAATATTTCTCCTTCGTGAGTTAAGAATAACTTTTTTCCTATTCTATCAAATAATTTTACATTTAATTCCTGCTCAAGTTCGTTAATACTTTGACTAATAGAAGGTTGGCTTATATACATATCTCTTGCAACCTTTGTCATATTTAAATGGATAGCAGTCTCATAAAATATTTTTAATTTTCTAAAATTCACTTTTATCTCCCCCTATAAAAAACTCAGCCTAAGCTTAAAAATTTTTTAGCCTAAGCTGAGTCTCTATATCAAATCTAATTATTAACATCCTCATAGTCAACATCAATTACTTCTCCAACAGTATCATCAACACTACTTACTATATTATTATCTGGTTTTTTATATTCTCTAGTATAACTATTTGTTGAACTGCTATTACCTTTTCTAAAATAATTTCTTACCTTAAAAAAGATATATAATACTATTATTATTGGAAGTAGAAAAAATAGAAGTTTAAAAGCTAAAGATGCAACTATTCCTATTAAAATTATTCCAAATATAATATACAACCAAGTTTTTATTTTTTCACTCATATTTATACCTCTTTGTCTTAATAATATTATTGTTCTCCGTCTTGAGGTTATTATACCATAAGTAAAATCCATTTTCAATAAGAGATATTTATTATTTCTTTAAAAGGTTTATTATACTACTTGATTCGTTTCCTTTATTATAATTTTAATGTACAAAGCTTATTATAAGCCAGTCTATAACTCCTCCATATAAAATAATTATGAAGCTATCTACTATTACAACAATTCTATAGGAAAATATACTATATTTTTTTTGCCACTGATCTTTAAACTGCAATTCCTTTTCATTTCTTTTCTTTAGTATTAAAAGGGCCCCTAAAACTATCCCTAATGATCCAATTATAAGTATTGCACTTCTTACAACTTCTAAGGATTGTCTCCAATCAAATTTCGATACTAGTAATGAAATTATTCCAACTATAATGATAATTCCAAAAGAAATACAACTGCTAACAAATATGCATTTAATAAAATCTTTAATAACTCTAATTAATTTTTCCACTTGTTTATCTCCTAAAATCTAATTAATATAAATGACAAGCTACATAGTGTCCTTTTTCTATTTCCTTAAATTCTGGTTCTTCAGTTTTACATATTTCCATACACTTACTGCATCTACCTTGGAATTTACATCCCTTAGGAGTATTTATTGGACTAGGTACATCTCCTTCTAACATAATCCTACTTCTATTCTCTTCTATATCAGGATCTGCTATAGGAATAGCTGACATTAAAGCTTCTGTGTATGGATGTTTAGGATTATTAAATAATACTTCTGATTCTGCTAATTCAACCATACTACCTAAATACATAACTGCTACTCTATCTGAAATATGTTTAACCATAGATAAGTCATGAGCAATAAAAAGGTAAGTCAACCCTAATTCATTTTGCAATTTAATTAATAAGTTAGCAATTTGCGCTTGAATTGATACATCTAGTGCTGATATAGGTTCATCACATAATATAAATTTTGGCTCAACAGCTAAGGCTCTAGCTATACCTATTCTCTGTCTTTGTCCACCTGAAAACTCATGAACAAATCTATTTGCATGTTCTTTGTTTAATCCTACATGCTCAAGCAACTCATAAACCCTTTTATCTTTATCTGCTTTTGATTTAGCTAACCCATGAATATCTATTCCTTCTGATATAATATCAGCAACAGTCATTCTTGGATTTAATGATGCATATGGATCTTGGAATATTATTTGAACTTCCTTATTAAACTGCTTTTTTTCTTTTCCCTTTAATCCATCTATTGGCTTTCCATTATATAATATTTCCCCATCTGTCTTATCATATAAACCAATAACAGTTCTTCCACAAGTAGTCTTACCACATCCTGATTCTCCAACTAAACCTAAAGTTTCTCCCTCTTTAATGGCAAAGGAAACATCATCTACTGCTTTTAGAATATCTTTATTTCCAATTCTGAAATATTTTTTTAAATTTTTTACTTCTAAAATTACATTATCTCCATTAGCCATTTTTTCTTTCCTCCATAATTTCTTCTAATATCTCCTCAGGTAGCTCTTCACTATATAACCAGCATTTCGCTTTATGTATATCCCCAAATGAATACTCCTTTGGCTCCTCCTCTAAACAAATATTCATGCAATACTTACAACGCGCTGCAAATGCACAGCCTTTTGGTGGTGCAATTAAGTCAGGAGGTGTCCCCTTTATTGTATCTAGTAATTGTTTCCCTTTCCAACCTAGTTTAGGAACTGAGTTCAAAAGTGCCCAAGTATATGGATGTTTAGGATTATAGAATATTTCTCTCTTTTCACCACTTTCTATAATCTGTCCAGCATACATTACTGCAATTTTATCTGCCATTCCAGCAACTACTCCAAAATCATGGGTAATTAATATTACTGCTGTATTTAATCTATCTTTTAGCTCATTAATTAATTCAAGGATTTGTGCTTGAATTGTAACATCAAGGGCAGTTGTAGGTTCATCTGCTATCAAAATTTTCGGTTCACAAGCAACAGCAATAGCTATCATAACCCTTTGTCTCATTCCACCTGAAAATTGATGTGGATATTGATCTATTCTTTCTTTTGCATTTGGAATTCCTACAGATTCAAGGATTCTTATTGCTTCTTCTCGTGCAGTTTTTTTATCCATGCTTCTATGAGCTACTAAATTTTCTATTATTTGATTACCAACTTTCATAGTTGGATTAAGAGATGTAAGTGCATCTTGGAATATCATTGCACATTCTCCACCTCTAAATTCTCTAATTCTTTTCTTATCATAACCTAATATATCTTCACCATTATAAAGTATCTTACTACCATCTTTAATTTCACCTTGTGGTCCTAATATTAAAGACATAATCGCTCTAGCAGTTACACTTTTCCCACAGCCTGATTCTCCTACTATAGCTAGTACCTCTCTCCTTGCAACATCAAAAGATACTCCTCTAACAGATTGAACTTCTCCTGCATAAGTATGATAAGATACTTTTAAATCTTTAACATCTAAAATTGATTCATTTTTATTAACTAACTTTTCCATACCTTATATACCTCCTATTGTCTTAATTTGGGATCTAGAGCATCCCTTAAACCATCCCCTAGAACATTAAATGAAAGTATTAATAAACATAAAACTACTGTAGGGAATAATAATTGATAAGGATAAAATGCCATAGCTTGTTGTCCTGCTGATAATAATGAACCTAAACTAAAGGCTGGAATATTTAATCCAAGTCCTAAGAATGAAAGTATTGTCTCTGAAACAATTACGCTTGGAATTGTGGATGCAACATCTAATATTATTAATCCAATTGTATTTGGTAATAAATGCTTTAATATTATTCTTAATGGAGATGCGCCTAAAGCCTCAGCTGCTAAAACATACTCACTTTCCCTTAATTGAAGAATCTGTCCTCTTATCATTCTAGCGGTGCTTGTCCATGCAGTTAAACATAAAGCTATCATCAATTGGAAGTATCCATTTCCTAAAACAACTAAGATCAGTAATGTAATTATCAAATATGGGATACTATTTAATACCTCAACAATCCTCATCATTACTTCATCTACTATTCCACCCATATATGCTGCTATACCACCATATAAACATCCAATTACTATATCTATTACAGTTGCAATAATAGCTACGCTTATAGAGATTCTTGTTCCTATCCAAACTCTTGTAAACAAATCTCTTCCCATTGCATCTGTTCCCCACCAAAATTCACCGCTTGGGGTTAAGTTTTTCTTTTGAGTTACAACTGTTTGATAATCTAAATTTCTAACAATTGGAGCAAATATAGCTAATAAAATAATTGCTATTAATACAAATAAGGCTCCCATTGCAACAGGATTTTTCTTAAGTCTTCTCCAAGCATCCTGCCAATAACTAATATTAGGTCTTACAACTAAGTCACTATCTAATGTAGAAGAATCTACAAATTCAAATCTTTTATCTTTTAAAGTCTTCATAAAGCCTCACCTCAACTTACTTCACTAATCTTATTCGTGGATCTACTATTGTATAAAGTATATCTGTAACAAATATTGTTATTAGATAAATTAATGCATATAACAATGTTAATCCCATAAGTATCGGAATATCCCTATCATTAGAAGCCTGAATAAAATATTGTCCAGCTCCTGGAATTGCAAAAACCCGCTCTATAAAGAAGGATCCAGAAATTACTCCTGATATTGCTACTGGCAATACTGTAATTATTGGAATTAAAGAGTTTCTAAGAACATGTCTTTTAACTATAGTAACTTCTGATAAACCTTTTGATCTTGCTGTAAGTGTATAATCTTGATTTATACTATCTAACATGCTAGTTTTCATTAATCTTGCATAATAGGCTAAATATGTTCCAGCTCCTGCTATAGTTGGTAATACAGTGTATTTCCATCCTCCAAACCAGAGGTCTGCCCCTTTCGGCCAACCTATTATAGGTAAATTAAATAATGGCCCCTTAGCTAAATACTTTTGTAATAAAAGTGATAGTACTAACGATGGCACCGATGCAAGTATCATTGCTCCCACCAGAATGGTATAGTCTGTAATCTTTCCCCTTTTCATAGCAGCAGCAATTCCTAAAAGAACTCCTAATGTTACTCCTACTGCTATTTGTTGTATTCCAAGCCTTGCTGATACTGGCATTTTCTTCTCAACAATACTTGAAATAGTATCTCCAGCATGAACTAATGACTCTCCGAACTCACCTTTTACAATATAATTTTTTAAAGTAATAAAGTATCTTTCAACTACTGGCTTATCATAGCCATATTTAGCAATAACTATTTGCTTTGTTTGTTCTGGTAGCTTTTGAATTTTTCTATCAATAGCTGTTCCAGGAACTGCAGCTAAAAGAAAAAATGTAGCTGTTCCAATTAGATATAATGTTATAATCATTTCAATAAATCTTCTTACAACATACTTTGCCATAACCCTCTCCCTTTCGAAATTCAATTAATGCACACCAACATTTGTTGATGTGCATTATACAGTGCCTTATAGTTTTATTTTAATTAGTTTTTCCCTTGTATATATGCATGTTTAAATTCATAAACTGATCCAAATGAAGTAAATTGAATATCCTTAACATAATTTTGATAGAATGAATATTTATCAGTATAATAAACTGGTGAAATAACAGCATCTTCATTAACTAATTTAGTTTCTAACTCTTTATAAATTTCTGTTATCTTATCTTGATCTTTTTCTTTATATACGGATGCTAATAGTTCATCGTATTTAGCATCAGCATAACCAGTATGGTTATTTCCACCATTTGATACCCATATATCTAAGAAACTCATTGGGTCGTTATAATCTGCTCCCCAGCCTGATAATGTAAAGTCATATTCTAACTTGTCCATTATACTTAAATAAACTCCCCAGTCACCTTGAGTTTCAACATTTATTTTAATACCTAAGTTTCCACTAATTTGTTGAGCCATCCATTCAGCTCTTTGTTTTTGTAATTCTGATTCACCTTGATTTAAGTAAGTTAATTCATATTTGCTTAAATCATCTGTTTGAAGTCCTAATTCCTTTAAGCCTTCTTTAAATAACTCTTGAAGTTTTTCTTTGTTATTTACATATGTTTTAGCATCAGCAACTAAAGGTCCTTCTACTTGATCCCTATATTTTTCATCGCCAGAATATATAGCAGTTGGAACTAATCCATAAGCTGATTCGAATCTACCAACTAATTCCTTAGTATAAACATCTCTTTCTATTGATAAACCAATAGCTTTTCTTATTTTTGCATTCTTTAATATTCCATCAGCTGACTTACTAGTTTGGTTAAAGTATAAGTAGAATGATCCTGGATCTTCTCCAGTAAGCTTTTGGAATTCTCCAGCATCAGCTCTTTCAGACCATTTTTCAATATAATCTGTTTGAGCTCCTGATATATCTAATTCTTGTGATTCAAATAATTGTGCTTGAGTAGCAAACTCCTTAATATTTGTCATATTGATCTTTTCAAGATATACATTTTCTGCATCCCAGTAAGTATCATTTTTAACTAATACCATTGAGTTACCATTATCCCAACTTTCTATCTTAAAAGGTCCATTATATACTGTATCTGTAATTTCACTTGCATATTTATCACCTAATTTTTCGATAACATCTAATCTAATTGGGTGGAATACTGTATAAGATACCTTAGATACAAAGTATGGTAATGGATGCTTTAACTTAAATTCTAAAGTGTAATCATCAACAGCCTTTATTCCTACTGCATCTAATGATCCTTTACCTGTATTGTATTCTTCTGCCCCTACTATATCGTATGCTAAGAATGAATAAGCAAAACCATTATCTGGATTTAATATTCTATGGAAAGAATCAACATAATGTTGTGCTACTACTGGCTTTCCATCTGACCAATCCATCTTCCTTAATTTAAATGTCCATGTTAAACCATCTTCTGATGTTTCCCAACTTTCTGCCCCAGCTGCAACTATCTCTTCACTTTCTCCATTATTTTCTATTCTTACTAAACCTTCTTGTACTGCATTAAGAATAGTTGAACTTTGGTTATCAGTGGTATCATTAGCATCTAAAGTTGCCACATTAAAATAAATAGTATTTAATACTTGCTCGCTATCCTTTCCTGCTCCACTTCCTGATTCTCCAGGATTATTACTTCCACAGCCTACAAGTAGCATCATGCAACTTACACCAGCTGCTAGTAAAGAAATTAATTTTTTTTTCATT
>OGSQ01000151.1_pt1 | contig 44160 bp, 30 predicted proteins | sample 1573921 | NCBI WGS metagenome assembly OGSQ01 (sample SAMN03295832, study PRJEB24534) | human gut metagenome | isolation source: fecal sample 7 from infant 4 | host: Homo sapiens | place: USA: Pittsburgh, PA | collected 2014-07 | reverse complement strand
GTTTATAATAAAGTTATTATATATTCTAAATATTCTAACATAAGTTTATCACTAATAAAAGTAAATAATTAGAAAGGTGTCAATAAAATAAAGATTTTGTTGATACTATATTTATAATGAGAAAATATTACTATATGTTTTGACATTACCTTAAACTACTGATAAAGTTTAATAAGCATTAGTGAAATGAAAGAGGTAGATATATAAATGAACTTTGAAAATCTTAAAATAAATGAAAATATTATTAATGGATTAAACACTATGGGAATAAAAGAACCCACTGAAATACAAAAGGAAGTTATTCCTGTAGCTTTTAATGGAGAAAATTTAATTGGTCAATCAGAAACAGGTACTGGTAAAACTTTAGCTTATCTTTTACCAGCAATAGAAAAAATAGATATATCTAAAAAGGAAATGCAATGCATAATACTAGCTCCAACACATGAGTTAGCTATTCAAATAAATAATACAATTAATGAATTGAAAAAAGCAGCTAATTTAGATATTACTTCTACATCATTAATAGGTAGTGCCAATATAAAAAGGCAAATAGATAGCTTAAAGGCAAAACCTCATATTATAGTTGGATCTGCTGGAAGAATACTAGAATTAATAGGTAAAAAGAAAGTATCAGCACATACTATAAAAACTATTATAATTGATGAAGTAGATAAGCTTTTAGATAAAAATAATCTTCCAGTTATAAAGAACATAATAAAAGCTACTCAAAAACAAACTCAAGTTATGATGTTTTCAGCAACATTAAATAGTAAGACTTTAGATATAGCTAAGTCTTTAAAAGATGATATAAAGATTATATCAGTTAAAAATAACAAGGTTAATGAAAATATAAGTCATAACTACATAAAAACTGATAGCAGAAGAAAAATTGATACTTTAAGAAAGCTTATACATGCAACAAAGGCAGAAAGAATTTTAGTATTTAATAATGATACTTATACTACAAATACAGCAATTGAAAATCTAACAGCTAGCAAAATAAAGGTAGCAGCTATTGGTGGTAATAATAAAATGGAAGAAAGAAAAAAAGCCCTAGAAGACTTCAGAAAAGGTAATATTCAAGTATTAATTGCTTCAGATGTAGCAGCAAGAGGCTTAGATATAAAAGGAGTAACTCATGTTATTAATATGGATATTCCTGAAGATTCTAATGATTATCTACATAGAGTAGGAAGAGTAGGAAGAGCAGGAGAAACAGGAGATGTATTTTCATTAGTTGATGATAGAGAAGAAAAAATAATAAAGAATCACGAAAAGAACTTTAAAATTAATATTAAAGAAAAGCATCTTTATAAAGGAAATATTGAATAAAAATATGGTATAATAGTAAGGTAAGGAAACTTATGGTAAGTTATCCTTCTTTCTTAGGTTAAGTGTTACAAATTGTCTATGGCAATTTATACAAAGAAAGAAGGTGGTATCTATGTCAGAATTTATACAGGCTTTGCTTATAATTAGTGTAACTATAGTTGCTATAGTTTCAATTGTATTTGGAAAGAAATTCTCAACGAAAGTTGATAAAAGTATAGATGGTGTTACAGCTGAATTAACTGTAACTGAAGATAAAGATCCAAAAAGAAAAAAGTAGCCCACACTCGCAAAGTAAAGCTACTTTTTCTTTAAACATATCATAAGCCATAGGTCAAATGTAACACTTGACCTTTCCTTACTAATATTATAACATAATTTAAAATAAATATACAATAATTTCAGGTCAAGTTTATATCTTGGCCTTTTTATTTTATTGATATTTATAAAAATATTACCCCGTAATCAATTTTTATTTAATTTTACTTTTTACAATACATATACCTTGAGTCATAGTTCCCATAGGACAATATACGCACCAAGATTTAGGCTTGTATAAAAACATAGTAACAAAGCCAAGAATAGTAGATGTAAGCATCATACTATAAAAGCCAAAAGCAAATTGACCAATCCATGGAGTAACATTTGTTAAATCCGTAAGCTTCCATGGTAATTTAAATGTCCACATGAGAGTTATAACTTCTTTTAATTCTGTAGCTCCACTAAATACTAAGGTTGTAACATATAACATATTAACAAACATAGTTAAAAAGAATATTAAAAATCCATATCTAAACCACTTTGTTTTTAAAAACTTAGGAATAGGTTTATTCCTAGAAAATTTTGCACCAATAATCTCTAACAATTGCCCTCGGCCACAGTATATATTACAATAAGCTTTGTCCTTTTTAGTAAAGCTAATTATTAAAGGGATAGTAAAACATAATAAACCTAGCCAAGCAAATAAAATATTAAATAGTCCTAGTGTAAAATACAGTATAGTTCCAATCCAAAGATAATCATACCAATTCTTTTTCTTCTTCTTTTTATTCATTATTGAACTACCCCCTCTTTGATTTCGATTACAGAAGCAGGGCATGATTTTGCACATTTAGAGCAACCCACACACTTATCTAAGGTAACATCTGCATAAATTCCTTTATAGACAGAAATTGCTCCAAAAGGGCAAACTTTTTCACAGACTCCACAAGCAACACAATATTTTGTATCAACATAAGCCTTCCTTCTAATTGTTTGTTTTGTCATTATAATCCTCCTAAAAATATAGATTTTTTCACATTGCCTATTTTACGATAATACTTCAAATTAGACTGTAACAAAATCACATACTATATAAAATATTGTAGAATTGGGGATAATATAATACATTATAATATAATACATTGTTTTTTCCCTAAACTCATATAAGATAGAGTTATATAAATTAACTAGGAGGTTGGAAGCATGAATTATCATGTTAAAAAGACAGGTAGCAATTTAAATTCTGGAACAGAGAATGAACCCTTTTTAACTATTGGCAAGGCAGCTTATGTTGCAAAACCAGGTGACATTATTACTGTCCATGAGGGAATTTATAGGGAATGGGTTAGTCCTAAAAGTGGCGGAACTTCATCACAAAGAATAACCTATGAGGCAGCTGAAGGTGAAAATGTAATTATTACCGGTGCTGAGGTTGTCACTGACTGGGAAAAAGATGGAGAGATATGGAAGATCGTTATTGATAATGAGTTTTTTGGGGATTTCAATCCTTTTAATGAAGTTTTATTTGGAGATTGGTTATTTAAATCTGATAGAGTTTTTCATTTAGGAGATGTTTATCTTAATGGACACTCTATGTATGAAGCGACTTCTATAGATGCAGTACGAAATCCGAAAAAGTCAGAAACATCCCTGGAACCAGAATTTTCCGTATATACTTGGTATGCTGATGTAGACGATTGCAATACCACCATCTATGCAAACTTCCAAGGAGAAAACCCCACAAAAGGAAACGTTGAGATAAATGTTCGCTCTTTCTGTTTTTGGCCTGTGAATCCAGGACGTAACTACATAACAGTTCGTGGTTTTACAATGAGACAAGCTGCTACTCAGTGGGCACCACCAACCGCTTTACAAGAAGGTCTCATCGGACCTCACTGGAGTAAGGGTTGGATAATTGAAAATAATATTATCAGTGATTCTCGCTGCAGTGGAATAAGTCTTGGAAAAGAAGAGAGCACAGGGCAAAATGAATGGTCTAATCTTCACACCAAAATGGGTCATCAGCGAGAGCAGGAAGTTATTTTCAGAGCAGTTAATAATGGTTGGAATAAGGACAATATAGGTAGCCATATTGTTCGTAATAATCTTATATATAATTGTGGTCAAGCAGGAATTGTGGGACATTTAGGCTGTATTTTCAGTTTGATTGAAAATAATCACATCTACGATATAAGGCATAAAAGAGAATTTGAAGGTGCAGAGGTTGGGGGAATTAAGCTACATGCAGCTATTGATACAATCATTAACAACAATGTTATCCACGATTCATTTAGGGGCGTTTGGCTGGATTGGCAGTCTCAAGGAACCCGTGTTAGTAATAATATTATGCTTGGAAATGACAGTGAAGATATATTAGTTGAAGTGAGTCATGGGCCAACAATGATAGACCATAATATTCTACTTTCTGGTCATGCCTTCAAAACCCTTAGTCATAGCTGTGCCCTTGTTCATAATCTATTTGCTGGAACAATATCCATTGGCAATGAATTGAACAGACATACACCTTATCATGTTCCACACAGCACATCTATTGCTGGGATCACCAGATTTACAGGTGGGGATGATCGTTATTATAATAATATTTTCCTTCGAGAAAAAGGGGATAAACGCTCAGACGAGCCTTATTTTGAAGCATTTTTTGGCAATAATATTTTAAAGCCAGAAGAAATAACTCCATTTGCTAACCCAGTTTTAACATATCCTGTAGGAACAGCTGTTTATAATAAGTGTCCAGGTCCTGATGATATGAAGCCATGGGATAAAATTCAAAAAATGCTTGCATCCAACAGCAAGCCACCAAAACCAAATGAAAATGAAGTGGATAATAATGAGGAGGATGAAAAACCAGCATATGCAAGCCTTTCCAATCCAGATCCACTAGCAGTATATATTGAAAATAATGTTTACTTCAATAAAGCCCTTGCCTATAAGAAAGAAAAGGGAGCTAAGTTATACGAAGATTCAGGAATTGAATATGAAATTGACAGGGAAGAGAAAAAGATCATTATTAATATAACAAATCCTGAAATGCTTATGGAAAATACTGCTGATATTATAACTACCAATATACTTGGTTATGGATTCCAAACAGAACAGCTTTTTGAAAAGCCTGATGGAACACCATATTGTTTTAATATAGACTTCTTTGGGAATTCACGTGGTAAAGAGGCAGTTCCTGGACCATTCCAAGTAACAGGCAAACAAAAATTTAAGTTTTCATTTAAATAAATGCTTATAGGTTGATATAACTACAACTGCCTGCTTTACTGCTTTTTAAATAGCAAAATAAAAGTTGTATGAATTTTACACATATTTAAATATATATTACACAAAAAGGAGAATAAAAAATGAAAAAACAAGGATTTAACCCTTATTTGCCATCTTGGGAATATATTCCTGATGGAGAACCATATGTTTTTGATAACAGAGTTTATGTATATGGATCTCATGATCGTTTTAATGGATATGCATATTGTTTAAATGATTATGTGTGCTGGTCTGCACCAGTGGACAATCTTGCAGATTGGCGTTATGAAGGTGTTATCTTAAAAGCTACTGATGTTGAAAATAATGAAGACCGTGATAGTTGTCTATATGCTCCAGATGTTGCAGTAGGACCTGACGGTAGGTATTATTTATATTATGTTGACAGCAAGCGTTCAATTGTTTCTGTTGCTGTATGTGATACACCAGCAGGTAAATATGAATTTTATGGATATGTCCAATACTCTGATGGCACATACCTTGGAAATAGGGAGGGAGACGAACCTCAATTTGATCCAGGTGTACTTAGAGAAGGAGACAGAACTTACTTATATACTGGTTTTTGTTCAAGAGGTGACAAATCAAGAAGTGGAGCTATGGCCACAGTACTTGCTTCAGATATGCTGACAATTATTGAAGATCCAGTGATTATTGTACCAAGTGAACCTTATAGTAAAGGTTCTGGCTTTGAAGGTTTTGAATTTTTTGAAGCTCCATCCATTAGAAAATATGGAGATACTTATTATTTTATATATTCTTCTATTTCCATGCATGAGCTATGTTATGCTACAAGTAAATATCCAACTAAGGACTTTAAATACGGAGGAGTCATTATAAGTAATAGTGATCTTCATATTAGCTCTTACAAGCCTGCAGAAAAACCAATGTTTTACGGTGGAAATAATCATGGAAGCATAGTTGAAATTAATGGACAATGGTATATTTTCTACCATAGACATACCAATGGAACTAATTACAGCAGGCAGGGCTGCGTTGAAAAAATTGAAATTATGCCTGATGGGACAATTCCACAGGTTGAAATGACTTCCTGTGGTGTCAATGATGGACCATTAGAGGGACGTGGAGAATATCCTGCTTATTTAGCTTGTAATCTATTTTGTAAAGAAGAGTCTCTTTATACTGATTTTACGTCAGCATGGATGAATAACCAATTTCCTAAAATAACTCAGGATGGAAAAGATGGTGATGAAGAAATCGGATATATTGCTAATATGAAGGAGTCTGCCACAGCTGGTTTTAAGTATTTTCATTGCAAAGGTATCAAGAAAGTTAAGATTAAAGCCCGTGGATATGCTTCTGGTGACTTTGAAGTAAAAACATCCTGGAATGGTCCAGCCCTTGGAAAAATATCCATTGGTTTTTCAAATGTCTGGAAGGAATATTCATCTGATATTGTAATACCTGATGGAATTCAAGCACTATATTTCACCTATACAGGTCAGGGCAGTGCAAGTCTTGCATCCTTTACTTTGGAATAGGAACCTAATACTGATAGAATAATGAATTTAGAAATATATCAAAGGACATATACTCTCTGTTAAGGGGATTTATGTTCTTTTTTTATGAAGTTATAGATAATGGGGCTATTAAATTTCATTAAAATATAAGTAGTTAGGGTCATTAAATTAAACAAATAATATAGAAGCTTAAGAACAAGAGGCGTTAATAGATGTTATTAGCCATTTATTATTATATTTAATGTTATTATGATATAATATTTATAAAAGCAATCATAATATGAAGTTTTTTAATTGAATACAATTATCTATGATATTATATAGTTATTAATAGGTATATAAAGGGGAATATAAAATGAAAGCAAATGAAAAATACTTAATAAGATTTTTAGAATCATCAGATACTAATTTTGTGATACCGGTTTATCAGAGAAACTATGATTGGAAAAAGGAGCAATGTAAGCAGCTTTATGATGACTTAGTTAGTATGATTAGAAATAAATATAAGACACATTTTTTTGGTACTATAGTTTCAATATATAATGATGATGCTAGAAATAGAGAATACTTAATTATTGATGGTCAGCAAAGAACTACTACAATATCATTATTATTACTTGCAATTTATAATTTATTAGATAGTGGAAGATTAAGTTCAAATACTATAATTAAGGAAAAAATATTAAATCAATATTTAATAAATCAATACTGTGATGAGGAATTGAAAATTAAGTTAAAGCCAATAAAGGAAGATAGAAATGCCTTTGAAAAACTCTTTAATAAGGAAGAATTAATAGAAGAATCAAATATAACTTTAAATTATCAATATTTCTATGAAAGAATAATTGATGGAGAAATTACTATTGATGAACTTTATTCAGCTATAGAAAGATTAATAATAGTAGAAATCGAACTTAAAAATGGGGAAGATGATCCTCAACTTATATTTGAAAGCCTTAATTCAACTGGCTTAGATTTAACAGATGCAGATAAGGTAAGAAATTTTATTTTAATGAATCAACCATCTAAGAAGCAGGAAGAACTATACAATAACTACTGGAATAAGGTTGAAAAAAACACTAATTACGCTGTAACACAGTTTATAAGAGATTATTTAACTATGAAGGAAAATAAAATTCCTAATATAAACAAGATATATGTAAGTTTTAAGAGATATATTGAAGACAATAAAACTGATATAGAAGATTGTTTAAAGGATATGTTAAAATTTTCAACATACTACAAATCACTTATTACAAGTAATACAGATATAAAGGAAGCAAATATAGTAATTAAGAATATAAATAAATTAGAAGTTACAGTATCTTATCCATTCTTACTAGAAGTCCTTGATGACTATAATAATAATGAAATAAATAAGTCAGAGTTAATTGAAATTCTAAAAACAATAGAATCTTATATTTTCAGGAGGATAATATGTAAAGCTCCTACAAATGCATTAAATAAAGTCTTTATGAATTTAAGTAAAGAAATAAAAAGAGTTACAAACTATAAAGATAATTATTTAGAAATATTCAAATACATATTAACTAATAAAAAAGCATCTCAAAGATTCCCTAATGAAGAAGAATTTAAATTGAATTTCATAGAATGTGATGTTTATAGCTGGAAAAGTAAAAATAAAGTTTATTTACTAGAACAGTTAGAAAACTATGATAACAATGAAAAAGTAGATATAGAAAATCTAATTAATGATAAAAAGTTAAGCATTGAGCACATTATGCCTCAATCATTAAGTCCTTCGTGGAAAAATTCATTAGGAGAAAATTATATTGATATTCATTCTAAATACATAGGAACAATAGGAAATCTAACTTTAACAGGTTATAACTCTAATTTAGGAAATAAGCCTTTCCTTGAAAAAAGAGATATGGAAAAGGGATTTAAAGATAGTAGATTAAAATTAAATAAATACCTAACAGAAATAAATGAATGGAACGAAGAAACAATAAATATTAGAGCTAATCAATTATTTAAAATAGCATGTAACATATGGGAATATCCTGTAAGTAACTTTAGTTTCCAAGATGGAAATAATAGCATTTTTAGCTTAGAAGATGAAGATGACTTTACAAATACAAAGGTTGATAAATTTGTCTTTAGGGATGAAAATATAAAGGTTAAAAGCTGGACAGAATTGTATGAAAATATTTGCTCAATATTATATGAAATAAATCCTATGCCATTCATAAGATTAACTAAAAAAGAATTTAGTCAAGAATACTTAAATAGAAGATTTTCAAATGGGCCCAAATGCTTTAGAAATCCATATAAAATAGCAACTAATGTTTATATAGAGAAGAATTTAAGCACAGAATCTAAGCTCCAAACATTAAGAATTATTTTTGATGAATATGGAATAGATTATAATGAATTGTTGTTCTATATAAAATAGAATTTTACAAAAATAGTATATGATAATAAAACTGAATAGAATAGTATTACAGAAAGGTGCATAATTGCACCTTTTTTGTAATTTTAAATATCTATTTAGGTATAATAATACGTCTAATATCATTGAGTATATTACCTTGAATATTTTATTATGGTTTACAAATTCAACTGTGAAAAAATTACAAATATATATTATCTTCTAGAAAAAAATGGTAGAATATATAAAATAAACAAAGTATCCTAGGAGGCCACTAAATGTATTATTTATTTATAATTATTGTAATATTAATAATTTTAAATGCTAATAGCAGCAAAATTAAAGGAAATAAAGGAGAAAGATACGTTAATTCTATTTTAAAAGAAATACCTGATTCAAAGGTTTTGAGAGATATAGTATTAAAAAGTAAGTTTGGCACAAGTCAAATTGATAATATTTTAATAAGTTCTAAAGGAATATTTGTAATAGAAACCAAAAACTATAGTGGGTGGATATTTGGAAATGAAAACTCTAAGTATTGGACTCAAAGCATATATAAAAAGAAAAGTAAGTTTTTTAATCCAATAAGACAAAACTATGGTCATATTAAAGCAATAGAAGGATATCTACCAAATATAAAAGATATCTTACATTCTTTAATAGTTTTTAGTAATAGATGCGAGTTTAAAAAATTAGAAGTAAAAACACCTGTAGTTAAAATGAGAGATTTAAAATGGTATTTAAATAATTATTGAAGTAATGTATTTTTAACACAAGCAGATATAAATTATTATAATATGGTATTAGAGAAAAATAATATTACTGACAAAGATATAAGAAAAAATCATGTAAAGAATATTAGAAAAGCAAAAATATAATATGCTTTATATGTATTTATAGAAAATTATGACTTTAAGAAACATAAAAGGAGGATATATTTAAGAGTAAAATATATTATAACCATAGTTTTTTTATAATACTATAATTAATATAGGAATAGATTTAAGCTAAATAGAAAGGAATAAGTAAATGAAAGTATACAATAAATTAGTAAGAGATAGAATACCAAAAATAATAAAAGAAAGTGGTAAAGAGTGTGAAATAGAAATAGTAAATGGAGTACAGAAGCAAGAACTTTTAGAAAAGAAATTAATAGAAGAGGTTACTGAATATATGGAAGATAAAAATCTAGAAGAACTAGCAGATATTATGGAGGTTTTATTCGGACTAGCTAATGAACTAGGATTTACTGAAGAAGACTTACTAAATAAAAGAAACGAAAAACTACTAGAACGTGGTGGATTTAAAGAAGGAATAGTTTTAGTTAACGTAAAGTAGATTTAAATGGAGAGAGAATTTATGTATACAAGAGATATACAAAATGAATTAATTGATGAAAAGATTATATTAGAAAAAGATATTATCAGAAATAATAATGGAATGATTTCATATAATTTACCTAATTCTACTTATGTAAACACAAAAATATTTGCTAGGTTATTAGAAGATAGTAGAGTAGTTGCAAGCTATAAAATGTATTGGTTGTTAGGAATTCTAGAAGAAGTAAATTTAGGTAATATTGAGATAACATTTAAAAAATTAGTTGCACGAATGATAACAGGGGCATGGTATCCTATTTTACAATATAAACTATATTTTGGACAATTTGATAATTTAATAAAATCAATAGATTACATAGCAAGTATCTATAAAAAATCAGCTAATATTAATAGTTCTGAATTACTAAATTTTATATATGAAAGTGATGATAAAATTTTAAATAAGCAAATGAAAGAGTTAACTTATAATGTTCCTTATATGCTTTTAACACCTTTTTTTGATAACAAAATAAAGGGAACTTCAGGCTCAAAAAGAGTTAAAGAAATAATAGATTTATCCTTAAGTGAACCAGGAGTATTATATAAAATCGTAAAAGGAAATGATGATAAAATAATTATAGATGAAAATTGGGCAGTCTATATGAAAGGCAATTATAAAGTAATAAAAGCTTGGATATATTATAAATTAAGTTGTTTTTTACAAAAGAGAAATCCAAATGTACCAGCAATTATATTTAAGTTAGATCCCCCAATAGTGAGAAACTTATCTAGAGCTACAAAAATATGGACAGACATTATTGAGGACAGAAAGATTAACGAAATTTATACAGGAAGAGAGTTTTCACAACAGAATTATGATAAATTAGGTGTTTTGAGTATAGATCATTTTATTCCTTGGAGCTTTGTAATGCATGATGAAATGTGGAACTTAGTGCCTACTTTTAAAAATATAAATAGTAGTAAAAGTGATAAACTTTTAAGATATGAAAATTATATAGATGATTTTTGTGATATACAGTATGAAGCATTTTCTTTCATCTGTGATAATAATAGAAAAAAAGACTTAGAGCAGTATGTAGATATTTTAAGATTAGAAAATCCAATGGATTTTTATAAGAATAAAGGAAAAGAAGGCTTTTCAGAAAAATTAAAATTAAGTATAGCCCCAATATATCAAATAGCTGTAAATCAAGGATTTAGTGTTATTGATAAATTATAAAAATTAGAGATACTTTCATAATATATTCCTTTATAGATAAATTTCAAGTCTTAAATCAAAGTGTATCTATAAAGGAATATTATTTTATTTCTAGATTAATTAGTTAATGTAAAATAATGCTCTAATAATAAATCTACTCTTTTTTCATCAGAATCTAATCTTTTATTAAAATAAAGTTTTTCCACAGCTATATCTAATTTTTTATGAATTTTAATTAGTTCTTTTGGACTATATAAAGGATTATACAATTCAGCAAGAGAAAGATTTTGATAATTAGAACGTATTTGAATAATTTCTTCAACTAATGTAATAATTTTAGCCTTATCATTTTCTGAAGGATATATAAATGGGAAAGTATTATAGCATAAAGTAATAGAATACCTAAAGTCATTTTTTAAACGACCACAGTAATTTCGAACCCATGCCATATGCATAGAAGACATAAGTACTCCTAAGATATACTTATCGTCAGTATATATAGCTATACAAGAGTCGCTAACAATTTCTTCTTTTGAACATATTTTCATAGGAATATATTTTCTCTTTTCTGAACTAACTCTTGGAACAATAATATAATTAAAAGTAGGTTGTTTAGTATTCTCAAATAAATATGGTAATTCAAGTGCTTTTTTAATATTTGCTTTTTTTGATTTATTATATAAACCTCTTCTATAATCAATAACTAATTCAACTCTATCTTTAATAAATTTATATTTTATAAATTCCTCTATAGAATAATCTTTTAGCCACAAGCACCATCTTTGAACCTTATTTAGTATATCATAAGCACCTAAATAAGGTTTTATAAATTTTTCAATACCAGGAAATTCGGTGCATACTAATATTTTTTCTTCATTTGAAAGTAGTAAGTGACCATTATCATTTGGCATACTTCCTTTTATTGCTTTAGGAGTAAAAGGAGATAGTGGATTTTTTCTTGAATCAACAATTATATTAGGTTTATCTAATAAATATGGATTAATATTATTTGCAATAAGCAAATGAGGCAATGAATTTGGAGTATCGTATTCATAAATTACTTTATTAGTATTGTTTATATATGAAAAGCCAATTATTATAACAAATACAGAAGCATCATTACTTAAACCATTTTTCCATGAAAATGTTCTATGAGCAAAATTTATAATTAAACTATTATTTATTAATGGTTTCCATAAGTATGAAACTTGTTCTCCTTGAGTAATAGAATTAGTAGAAATAAAAGCTGCCTTAATTGAAGTATATTTAATAAATTCAGCTGTTTTATAAAACCATGAACATACATAATCTAGTTTTCTAAAATTTTTAAAGCCTGTCCCATTAAATACAATCTCCATATCTTTCATTTGTTCTCTACTTCTATTATTAGAAGGGATATATGGAGGATTACCTACAATATATGTAATAGAGTTAATATCTACATAATCATTCCAATCAACTCTTAATGCATTAATATTATATATATTAGGAGACTTTTTTAATGGTAATCTTACACAATTTTCATTAAACTCAAGTGATATAGTTGTATTTAATTGATGATCAACTAACCAGAGTGCTACTTGAGCTATTCTCGATGCTAATCCATCAATTTCAAATCCAAACATAGAATCAACATCTAATACAGATGATATTACTTTAAAGTTAAGTTGAAGATGTGGTTCATTAGAATATTTTCCATTAAGTAATGCTATAGATTTAAGAATTTCAGTTTGCAGTAGTCTCAATTCTCTATATGAAAGTATTAAAAAATTCCCACAACCGCAAGCAGGATCAAGTATTTTAATATTTTGTATTTCTTTAAGTAAAATTTCAAGCTTTTGCTTATTATATTTATATGAGTTATATTTATTTTTTAAATCTGTTAAAAATAATGGCTCTAGTAATTTTAAAATATCTTTCTCTGAAGTATAGTGAATACCTAATTTATCACGAGTTTCACTATCCATTGCATTTTGAAATATAGTTCCAAAAATGACTGGAGATATTTCGCTCCAATTAAACTTACAACACTCAATTAAAATATCTCGAGTATTTTTATCAAAGAAGATTGTATTGAATCGGCCTTTAAATAAACCACCATTAATATAAGGGAAATAATTTAAATCTTCACTTAATTTATTAGGCCTAGACTCAAAATCTATATCTAAAATGTCAAATATAAGATTTAAGTGAGCTCCTAGATCACTTCCATCAATTTTTGTATTTTGAAGTATATAATACTGAAAATGATTTTTTTGCCAAATACCTGTATGGTCTGCGAATAAGCAAAATAGTATTCTTATAAGTAATATACTTAGGGAGTTAGTATCTGAATTACATTCTTTAAGATATACATAAAGCTTTCCTATTAATTTTCCAGCCTCTATATTTATATCTTCTTCTTCTTTAAATTCTATTTTTTTATATCCGGTTATAAAAGAAAAAATATGAATATTTTTATATAGATCTGTAAGTGGAAATTGAAAATAAGTTGAATCTATTTCAAGATTATAAATCCTAAATGTAGCAAAATCAGAAACAATAACATATTTAGGTAGATCCTCATCAGTTAAACCCGAAAAATAAGCTAATGCTTGTGAATAAGCTTTATCTAAACTTTTTCCTTTTGATTTATGTTCTACTACTAATGTACCTTTCCAAAATAAATCTATATATCCTAATTTGTTGTTATTTCTAACAGGATATTCAAAAGAAGCAATTCTTTTTCTTGATATTCCAAAGACTGTAAAGAAGTCATCCCAAAAGCTTTTTGCATCTGAAATTTCACTATAAGCATCTGACCATTTGTTAGAAAAATCGATTGCTCTCTGCTTTATTTCATTAAAAGACAAATACATATTAACTCCTAATAAATTGATTGGTTTATATATACTAATAAACAACTAATTCTATTCTTAAGAATTTAATTATTACACAAAAATATGATTATTTTATGAACCAATATAATATAGAAATGGAAATAATAAAGTAAAATAGCTTTTTCACATTATATATTTTGATATAATATATTTATAAATTTTAATATAGGGATGGTATATATATGAGTATATTTATAGGAAAGTTTAGCTCAAACTTTGAAAATGGGAAGTTTGATCAGATTAAAGAAAAGTGTTGTATCGGAGGAAAAGAAGGAAGTCGATGGTATAATGGTTTATCTATTGGTGATTATGTTTTCCCAATTAAAGATAGTTTAATATCTTTCTTATGGAAAATGAATGGATATGGAAAAAAGAATATCAATGGGAAGATCGAAGATGTTGCATTATTTGATGAAGTGAAAGAGTTTGATCCACCTATAAGCTTAGACACATTCATTAAATATAAGTATTTTAACTTGGATATAAATTTATTAAATAAGATTAAGAAAAAAACTAAGGGATATGGATTTCATAAGGTTGATTATCTTAAACCATCAGAAGAAATAGAAAAAATTAATTTTAAAGGCAGCGAGCGTAGAATCTTTATAGCAAAAGAAAATAGGACTTTAAAATTAAATGATAGTGATATAGTAGTAAAAATAGATAATTCAGAACTAAAAAATATTATAGGTTTTTATATATTTGTTAATAATGAATTATCAGAATATAAGCCTTTAATGGATTTATATAAAGAGAAAAATAAAGTTAAATACTCACTTAAGGAGTTATTAAAATTTTCATCTACAGAGAATGATAATGCTAGAAATAAGAGAAGCTTCCTAACTTCATTAATTAATGAATTAGATACTAATGGATATTCAGAAGTTAATAATCCTGTTAATTTATATGACAACATTATAGTAGGAAGAAAAGTATCACCTAGTACTAAAATAGAAGATTTTGATGATGAAGTTGAAAATATAAATGATGATAAAAATAATAATAGATCAGACTCATGGTGTGATATTGATATTAATGATAGTAATTTCTTAGGTAGAAAGAGAACTGACTATAGTACTTTTTATATGGGCACAACGATTCCCCTAAGATATCATGAAGTATTTATAAGTAATTTATCAGAAGAATTAAATAAAGGAAAAAGTATTAAAGTAAACTTAATAATTAATGATAAGATTTTTAAGGGACAAATAACGTGGCCTGGATCTAAAGGAAGAAGTGGCGTCACATTACAATTAAAATACTCTGAAAAAGCTTTGTTAGAGCTTTTAAGAAGTAAATTAGAAGTGAGTTATGAATATATAATAAAATATTTAAATGAAAAAAATAAAAAGCCTAAAGATATTCCCGATGAATATAAAGAATATATAGATTTTTATAAGGGTGACGAGTTAAACACTTTTGTTCTAGAATTGGTTAATAGAGAAATGATAGATGGAATAGAAGATGAAGAATTAGAAACAGAAGATGAAAATGAAAATTATGATGAAGATAATAAAGTAATAAATAACTTTGTTGTTTCAGAAGCAGTTAAAGATATATATAACTATATTAAAAGCAATGGATTCATATATGATTTAGAATTAATTAATAATTTCTATGTTTCTTTAAAAACAAAGCCTTTTGTAATTTTATCTGGTATATCAGGTACAGGAAAAAGTAAGCTTGTCGAGCTATTTGCAAATGCTGTAGGAGCTACTGTATCTAATGGTAGGTTCAACTTAATACCTGTTAAGCCAGATTGGTCAGATGCTACTGATATATTAGGTTATAGAGATATTGAAGGAAAGTTTAACCCAGGAATGATTACAAAGATTGCTTATAAAGCCATGTTGAATCCGGATATACCTTACTTTATTTGTTTAGATGAAATGAATTTAGCTAGAGTTGAATATTATTTTAGCGATATTTTATCATTAATAGAAACAAGAAGATTTAATGATGATAACGAGGTTATTACTAATAATCTGTTAAGTAAAGAACAAATTGGTAGGGATGATGCTGATATTAGTAGGTATGGCGATGTTTATATTCCTCAAAACTTATATATTATTGGCACAGTTAATATGGATGATACTACTTTTCCATTTAGTAAAAAGGTTTTAGATAGAGCAAATACAATTGAGTTTAATGAAGTGAATTTAAATTATTCCTTTGATGATGAGGAATCAGTAGAAGCACATATTCCAAAGGTTTATCATAATGATCTATTAAAGTCAGAATTTATTAAGATATCACAATGTAAACTGTATAAAGATATTGCAACTAGAGCTATAAAAGATTTAATTTATATTAATAATGTATTAGAAGCTCATAACCAACACTTTGGTTATAGAGTTAGAGATGAAATTGTATTTTATATGATTTATGCAGTAAGAGATAAATTAATGTCATACGAGGAAGCTTTTGATTATTGTGTTACACAAAAGATTCTTCCAAAGATTAGTGGAAGTAGTGATGAAACATTAGATGTATTAAAAGAATTATTCGAATTATTTAATAAGTATAATTTTGAAAATAAAGAATATCTAGATAATAATGATATCAAAGCTATGGAGAATTCAGTTGAAATTAGTAGTTATAGATTAACTAATAAAAAGCTTATCTATATGATAAGGAGGTTCATAAGAGATGGATTCACAAGCTTCTGGCAATAGGGAGATCATTTTTATTGAAAGTGATAATGTATGCTTTATTCTGAAAAGTAATAGTGATGTAAATAATTATAATAATGATGCAGAAGTTAAAATTGATAGTTATGGAAATAGTATTAATGCTCAATTTAATAAAAATGCACATTTAAAAGAATATAGTAATTACGAAGTTATTGTTGAAAGTAAAAGTGGAGCTGATGTAGAGTTCTACCATGAAAATATAAATATTCGAAATAAGGTAACTCAAACTAGAAGAGGAAGTAAAAATTTAAGTGGTATCATAAATTTTAAAGGCGATATTGGATTTACAGATTTTATTATTATAGTTAATGGAAGAAGCGAATTTAAATGTACCTTAGAAGTTTATCCAAGTAAAATAAGCTATAAAGAAGATTATAAAGATATTCTTAGAGACGTAAGTGAAGAAATTTATAATTTAGCTTATGGATTTTTAGCGAGAACTTATCTTGGAGCAGAAATAAATAATAAAGTTAGCCCTAGCAACACAGAATTTTATAGCATTCTTAATTATGTTTTTGATAAGTTAATTAAAGCTATAGATATTGTAATAATGAATCCTAATCATCAATTATATAAAAAAAATAGAGTTTGTAATTATCAATCATTAAAGAATGTATCTAGTGATACTGTTAAGTGGATAGAAAAGAGGCCACAATTAATTAGAAAAATAAATGGTAGATATATACCTATAGAAGCCCTTCAAACTAAAAAAATAATTACTACTGATACAAAGGAAAATAGATTTATAAAGTTCATTCTTATTAAGATTATTAACAAGATTGATGATTTTATTAAATGCTACAAGAATGTTAACAGAAATTTGGACAATATAATTATAGAAAGATTAAATCTATTTAAAAGAAAAATAAATACAAAGATTAATACATCGTTCTTAAAAGATATAAAAGGAGAATTTAATGAAGCATCTATATCTTTGGTATTAACAATGGCTAGTGGGTATAGAGACATATTTAAATATTATTTAATGCTCCAAAAAGGATTAACAATAAATTCAAATATATTTTCATTATCAATGAAGGACTTATCTTTATTATATGAATATTGGTGCTTTATAAAGATTAATTCATTATTAAAGAAAAAGTATAATCTTATCTCTACTGATTTAATAAAGATAAATAGAGATGGGATATATGTATCATTAAAGAAAGGTATAACATCAAATTTATTTTATGAAAATCCTAAGACAGGAGAAAAATTTAAAGTTTCATATAATTCAATGATGTCATCTAAAACTGTAGCACAGAAGCCTGATAATGTTTTATCTATAAATAAAGATAACTGTGAAAAAGCCTATGAGTTTATATTTGATGCTAAGTATAAAATTGATATGACAGATAGATATATAGATTTATATGGGGGAGTAGGTCCAAAGGAAGAAGATATTAATACAATGCATAGATATAGGGACTCTATTTTATATAGAAATAAAATAAATTATAAAAATGAAAATTGTATATTTGGAGCTTTTGTATTATTTCCCTATAAAAATGAAGAAGAGTTTAAAAAACATAAATTTTATAAAAGTATAGAGGAAGTAAATATAGGGGCAATACCTTTTTTACCTTCTACAACAAGTCTTATGAATGAGTTTTTAGACGAATTAATAAATGAATCCTCATATTCTACATTTGAAAGATCAATCAAAACAATAGGAGAAGAAAATTATATACAAGAAGATCAGTATGCTAAGAGAAACGTATTAGTTGGATCATTAAAAAATAAAGAACAACTTGATATAAATTTAAAATATAATTTCTATCATACAAAGAAAAAGAATATAAATATACTGGATAATAAAATAGAGTATATAGCAATAGCACAATCAATAAATAATTTTGGAACTAAAGAAGCAGGAATAAAATATTATGGAAAAGTTAAAGAAATAAAAGAGCTAAAAAGAAATGAAATTACTGAAATCCCTAACGATTCAGATGAACTTTACTATAAATTTATTGTTGATGAATGGTTAACATTAAATAATAAAATTAAAGTAAAAGGTAAAAATGTAATGAAAATAATCTATACAACTGAATATCTTTTAAAATCTGCTGATACAGTATCTGAATTATTTATTAAAGATAAAGAAGATTTTAGAATATGGAAGGAACTAAAAAGAATATTTAAAGAAATTGAAGTGGAAAATGATAATAAAGAAAATGAACAAGCACTTAAGTTCTTAAAATTAAAAAATAAAGAATTAATAATAGAAGAGAATATAATAAAAGTAATAGAAGGGGATTCTATTAAGGTAATAGATAAAAATGATTTTAATAAAAATCCCAAAAGACATATCAAAGATATATTATCTTAATATGATACCGTAAGTTTAAGCTTATAATATATTAGAGAATAAATATTAGTTTTTAAAACCAAAAGAAGCAAGAGAAGTAATTTAATTTTCTTGCTTCTTTTTTAGTTTTTAAAGATTGAATATAATTATATTAGAAATATTTAAGAAACTAGCCTATATTGGAGGCATTATATAGTTAAGAATAAAAAAATAAAGAGAGGTATCTTAAATATAATTAAGAAAAATATTGCTGATTAGCATTTTTTATATTTGTAGTAATTTTTTATATACTACTGGTTTATTATGGTATAATTTTATTATAAAAGTGGACCACGGAGGAAATAATTTAATGGAATATAAATCTACAATAAAATCAAGACCTTATTTATATAAAGAAACAAAAAAGGCTGTAAGCCTTATAAATAAAGGGATAGAAATTGATGAAATAAGAAGATTATCCCTTGAAGAAAATATTTTTCAATTAGAAAGTGAAACCAGAAAAAAGGAAGTAGCATCAATAATAGTTACTAGATTAAAAGGATTGGACAAGCAAATTATTTATAAAATTGAAAATAGTAATATTGAAACTTCAAAAGTACTAGTGTTATATGCAATATTAAAAAATGATAGGCTATTTTTTGAATTTATTAATGAAGTATATAGAGAAAAGATTTTACTAAAGGATTTCTTTATAAGAGATAAGGATTTTTCAGCATTCTTTCAGATTAAGAGAGAACAAAGTAAAAGAGTTGCATCATGGACTGAATATACCTTTAAAAAGCTAAAGCAAGTTTACATAAGAATTCTTTTTGAAAGTGGATTTATAGCAAATCAAAAGGGAGATAGAGAAATAAAGGTACCTATTATTGATAGTGAAGTAAAGGAGTACTTATATAGCATTGGAGATAAAAGGTATATAAATGCAGTACTTGGAATAATAGATTAATAAAAATGATGGGAGGTTAATTTGGTGAAAGATATCTATAAGAGATTAGATGAAATATTACCTAAGATAGTTGAGCCTGATTTTAGAAAAAATAAAGGATTAGGAAATGAAATAGGATTTTATATATTTGATTATAACCCAGAAGAAGAGTTATTAGTTAGAGATAGAATCATATATATAAAGGAAAAGGCTAAATCAGCCTATGGATTAAATATTGTTGAATTCGATTTATATGAAATAATTATAGAAACATTAAGAGATTTCGGCTATTTAGATCGTTGCTTTAAAATGGAAGAGACTAAAGGGAGTGAATATGTACTTTTAAAAGCAATAAAAACTTGTTTGAAAATTACAGAGGATGATGATTTATTTTTAGAGTATATTAGTTCAAGACTTGAAGGCGCAGATATAGTTTTCTTAACTGGAGTAGGCAAGGCGTGGCCTATAATAAGATCACATACTATTCTGAATAATCTACATAGAATTGTTGAAGAGCAACCGTTAGTTATGTTTTTCCCAGGTACATATGATGGTGGAACACTTATGTTATTTGATCAATTAAAAGATGATAATTATTATAGAGCATTTCAATTAATAGATAAATATTAAGTTAAGGGGAAGAGGATATGGATATTAAATTAAAATCAATGTTTTATAAGCCTATTGATAGGGATATCAAAGGTGTAATTAAGGTAGGTCAAGATGATGATGAAAATATTAAGCAAGAATTAGAAGAATATGTTGTAACAGGAGAATTGAATAAACATATAGATAGATTCTTTGAAGCTTATAAGACAGGAATTATTGGACAAACAGATGAAAATGGAGTATGGATTTCAGGATTCTTTGGAAGTGGTAAATCCCATTTCTTAAAAATATTATCCTATTTATTACAAAATAAAAAGATAGATGGTAAGAATGCAATTAATTATTTTGACGATAAGGAATTAGATAGTTTTATATTAGCTAATATGAAGGCGGCTGGAGATGTTTCAAGTGATGTAATTCTTTTTAATATAGATTCAAAATCAGATTCTAAAAGTAAGTTAAATAAAGATGCAATAGTAAATGTATTCAATAAAGTTTTTAATGAAATGCAAGGCTTTTGTGGAACTATGCCTTGGCTCGCAGACTTAGAAAGACAAATGGCTAAAGATGGAGTATACGAAAATTTCAAAAAGAAGTTTAAAGAAATAAGTGGTGGAGAATGGGAAAAGTCTAGATCAAACTTTTACTTTGAAGAAGATGCAATAGTGGAAGCTTTATCAGAATCAACTAAAATGAGCAGGGAATCTGCTAGAAATTGGTATGACAAAGCAGAAAAGAATTATTCATTAAGTATTGATGATTTTGCTACTAAAGTAAAAGAGTATTGTGATTCAAAGGGAAAAAATCATCATGTAGTATTTTTAGTTGATGAAATTGGACAATACATTGGAGATAATACTCAACTTATGCTTAATCTTCAAACTGTTGTTGAAGACTTAGGAACTAAATGTAAGGGAAAGTGCTGGGTTATAGTAACATCTCAAGAAGGCTTAGATGAGTTTACAAAAGTAAAAGGAAATGACTTTTCTAAGATTCAAGGCAGATTTAATACAAGATTATCACTATCATCAGCAAATGTTGATGAGGTAATAAAGAAGCGTATACTTAGGAAAACAGAAGGAGCTACAAGTCACTTAAAGGCTTTATATGAGCAAAAAGAATCAATAATAAAGAATCTTTTAACATTTACTTCTGATACAGCAGAAATGAAATTATATAAAAATAGTGAAGATTTTGCAGAAGTATATCCTTTTATACCTTATCAATTTAATTTACTTCAAGCAGCCTTTAATGGAGTAAGAGAACATGGAGCTTCAGGAAAAAGTTTATCTAAAGGAGAAAGATCTCTTTTAGGAGCCTATCAACAAGTAGCTGTAGATTATATGGAATGCGATTCTAATATATTAATTCCATTTTCAGCATTTTATAAAACAATAGAAACCTTCTTAGATTCATCAATAAGATCTGTTGTTATGAATGCAGAAAAGAATGAGAGATTAGATGAGTTTGATGTTGAGGTATTAAAGTTATTATTTCTAGTTAAATATGTTAAAGAAATTAAACCAAATATCAATAACATAGCAACTCTATTAGTAGACAATATAGAAGTATCACATATAGATTTAGCACTTAAAGTTAAAGAATCATTAAAAAAGTTAATAAGAGAAACATTAGTGCAAAAGAATGGTGATGAGTATGTATTTCTTACTAATGATGAGCAAGATGTTAATAAAGAAATAAAAAACATGAATGTAGATAATGGGGTAGTTTTAGACAAAATAGGAGAGATTATCTTTGATGATATCTATAAAGATAATAAATATAATTATTCTAGAAAATATATGTTTGCATTTAATAAGATTGTTGATGATAGAACAAGGGGGCCACAAAACAATGAAATTGGAATTAGAATAACAACAGCTAACTTCGATTTAGTAAGTGGTGGAGGTACTTCACAAAGTGAATTAAAACAATTATCCATTAGAGAAAATAATGTGATTGTAAATATATCAAGGGACGTTACCTATTTAGAGGAAATTGAAGATGTATTAAAAATAGATGCATATATAAGATTAAAAAGTGGCTCTAAGTCAACTTCTGCTATTGAAGATATAAAAAGTAAAAAAAGTAGAGAAAGAGATGAAAGAATAAAAAGAGCAACAGTTTTAATTGAAGAGGCAATAAGAAATTCAGAGATTTATGTTAATGGAACTCTTTTAGATATAAAAGAAAAGAATCCATTAGATAAAATTAATGAGGGCTTAAAAGCTTTAATAGATTCAAAATATAACAAACTAAATTATATAAAGGACTTTAAAGAAAATACAAAGGACTTATTTGATATTATGGATACAAAACTAAATCAAATGTCTTTAATTGATAGTAATCCAAATAGATTAGCAATAGATGAAGTGAAAAATCATATAGACTTAAGCACAACAAGAAATCTACAAGTAACAGCTAAAAGTATTATAAGAAAATTCTCAAATGCTCCTTATGGATGGAAGGACATTGATATTCAAAGTATTATAGTAACTTTATTCAAAAAGCAAGATATAAAAGTTGTTTTAAATAATGAATCTCTAGCTCCTAATAATAGAGAAATCATTAATTATGTTACTAAAAAAGATTATATGGAAAGAGTAATTTTAAAAACTAGAGAAAAACCTAATTATAAGTATATAGAGGCATTAAAGGAATTAAATAAAGATTTATTTGGATTTTCATCTATGCCAAGTGATGTAGATGGAATGATGAGCTTGTTTATAGAACAGTGTAAGACAGAATTACACAAAATAGAAATAATGCTTAATAACTTCACTGTATGTAGCAAGTATCCTGGAGAAGATATATTAAGGAATGGAATGAAAATATTTAATTATGTAATATACATTAAGGATACATCAGAGTTCTTTAAAACAGTTTATGAATTAGAAAATAAATTTTTAGATTACGTTGATAGTATAGATAATATAAAAGGATTTTTCTTTAAGAAGGAAAATGGAGCAATAGATATTTCCTCAAAAGGAGAGCAAAGAATTATATTTGATAATGCAATAAAAGCAATAAATAACTATGATGAAAATAAAGAATATATAGTAAATGATGAAATTAAAAACGTTATTGATGAAATTAAAAATATTTTAAGAATGAAAGAACCATATTCTAAGATACCAACTATTCCGTTGTTAATAGAAGAGTATAACAATAAAGTTTTATCATTATTAGAACAAGAAAGCATTCCTATAATTGATACTATAGAGACATGCAAGAAAGAAGTAATAGAAACTATAGAGAAATATGATTTTAAAAATAAGTTTATTAATGAGATAAATGAAGACTTTCATAATTTAACAATGAAAGTAGAAAAGGCTGATAATTTCTTAGTGCTTTCATCAGTTTCAGATCTTGCAGATAAAGTAAAACTAAAATGGATTAAAGAGATAATTGAAGAGGCTAAAAGACAAGAAATGCTAAAGGCGAAAGAAATTGAATTAACAAATGGTAATGATGGAGAAAATCTTCCTAGAGGAGGAAAAACTAATACTGGAAATTCAGTGAAAACTGAAGTAAAAGTATCAATAAAAACAAAAACTTTAAGTATGAAAGAATTAGTTAAAGGACAGAAGGTTATTCAAAATACTACTGATATAGATGAAATTGTTGAAATATTAAGACAAAAATTAAAAGATGAATTAGAAGATAATACAATAATAAACTTGATATAAAGTAGCATTGGAGAGTTTAGATACTCATTATTTAACGAGAGGAAATATTAAGATGGATAAGAATAAAATAAAATCTTTTGCTATTTGGGCAAGAAGAAATTTAATTGCTTCAGTTAAAGATAGAGCAAAATATATAGGGATATTTATTGATGGAAATGGTAAGTATAATGAGATAAGAGCAAATCCAATTCAAGGTGGATTTACCTTAGAAAATATTGATGGTGTATTTAATTTATCATATTCAGATAGACAAGCCCTAATAAATAGAATAAATTCATATGAAGATAAGGTATATGGATTTGAACAAGTTATGGAAGAGGTTGCATATACTTGGTTTAATAGATTTATGGGGCTTAGATATATGGAAGTTAATGATTATCTTCCATCAGGAGTAAGAATCCTTTCATCAGAAATTGAAGGAAAAAAAGAACCAGATGTTTTAACAAGGGTATCAGAAATAATTGATGAATTAAAGTTAAATGCTAATATAATATATGAGCTTTTAGATAGTGGTAAAACTATAGATAGAGAAAAGGCTTATAGAATAATATTAGTTAAACAATGTAATGAATTAGGTAATATAATACCTCAAATGTTTGAAAAGATAAGTGATTATACAGAACTATTATTACCAGATAATCTATTACAAGAAGGTTCTGTTATAAGAAAAATGGTGGAAGATATAGAGGAGTATGATTGGAAAGAAGAAGTTGAAATAATAGGTTGGATGTATCAATACTATATTTCAGAAAAAAAAGATGAAGTATTTTCAGATTTAAAGAAGAATATAAAAATAACAAAAGAAAATATACCAGCTGCAACTCAATTATTTACTCCAAAATGGATAGTAAAATATATGGTGGAAAATTCACTAGGAAGACTATGGATTGAAGGACATCCTAATGAAGAACTTCAAAAGAACTGGAAATATTACTTAGAAGAAGCAGAGCAAGAGCCAGAAGTTGAAGAAGAGTTAAAGAAGATAAGAGAAGAGCATGCAAAACTAAAACCTGAAGATATAAAAGTCTTAGATCCATGTATGGGATCAGGGCATATTTTAGTATATGCCTTTGATGTACTTTATGAAATATATAAAAGTACAGGATATTCAGAAAGGGAAATTCCTAGATTAATATTACAAAATAATCTTTATGGATTAGATATAGATGATAGAGCAGCACAATTATCATCCTTTGCATTAATAATGAAGGCAAGACATTATAATAGAAGATTATTTAGAGAAATAAAAAGAGAACATTTAGAGCTTAATTTGTGTTCAATACAAGAAAGTAACTCTATAGGAAGAGAAGAAATAGATTATTTCTGTACTTTAGGCAAAGATAAAGATAATTACGAATTAAGAAGTGCTATGGAATACTTATGCGAAGTATTCATAGATGCAAAGGAATATGGTTCAATACTTGAAGTTAAGGAATTTAACTTTAAAGTATTAAAAGATAGATTATTAGAACTAGAACATGAAGATGATTTAATGTTTGCTGATTATAGAAAGATACTTCTGGAAAAATTACCTATTATTATTAAGCAAGCAGAGATAATGAAATGTAAGTATAATGTTTGCACTACAAATCCTCCTTATATTGGAAATAAGGGGTTGGGAGGAAAACTTAAAGATTTTATTGTTAGTAATTATAGTGATGTAAAATCAGATATTTTCTCTGTATTTATTGAGAAAAATTTTAAATATACTAAAAGAACTGGATACTTAGGATTAATGACACCTTTTGTATGGATGTTTATATCTACATATGAGGAGTTAAGAAAAAAAATCATAAGCCAAAAGTTTATTTCAAGTTTAGTTCAATTAGAATACTCAGGTTTTTCAGAAGCAACAGTCCCTATTTGCACATTTATATTAAGAAATAAAAATATAAGCGGAGAAAAGGGAGAATATATAAGGCTATCGGAGTTTAAAGGATATGAAAATCAAGAAATAAAGACTTTGGAAGCAATTGCAAATAATACAGTAGAATATAGGTATTGTAAAAATCAGAATATTTTTAATGGAATTCCTAAAAGTACTATATCATATTGGGCACCAGATAGTTTAACAAAAGCATTATTGGATAATAAAAAGATTAAGAACTATGGAGAAGGAAGAATAGGAATGGCTACTGCTGATAATGAGAGATTCTTAAAGATGTGGTATGAGATTGATTTAAATAAATTAGGATTAGGATTTAAATCTAGATATTTAGCAAAGAATTCTAAGAAAAAGTGGTTTCCATATGTTAAAGGTGGTGGCTATCGTAAATGGTATGGGTTTTATGAATATGTAGTTAATTGGGAAAATGATGGTAATGAAATAAGAGGTTTTAAAGATGAAAAAACAGGTAGGATAAGATCACATAATTATAATTTAGACTATATATTTAAAAGTGGTTTAAGTTGGAGTTCAATGACTAGTTACAAATTTTCAATAAGATTTATTGAAAATTCAATATTTGGAAGTGGAGGATCTACAATTGTAAATATTGAAGAAAACAATATTCTTTATATGCTTGGAATGTTAAATAGTATAATTTCAGACAAAATATTAGAAATACTTAGTTCTACAATGAATTATGAAGTTTCTATGATAGAATCAGTTCCATTAATAATAGATGTAAATTATAAAAGTAAAATAGATGAATTAGTACGTTCTAATATTGATTTATCAAAAGATGATTGGAATTCATATGAAATATCTTGGGATTATAAAGGTAATCCTTTAATTAATAATAATGAGGGATATAAAAAGATTAGTGAGAGTTTTACTGTATGGGAAAATAAGTGTAAAGATTCTTTTAACCAATTAAAAAATAATGAGGAGAAGTTAAATAAAGCATTTATAGATATTTATAGCGTAAATAGAGATATTTCATATAAGATAGAAGATAAAGATATTACAATTAATAAGGCTGATAGAGAAAGAGATATTAAATCATTTATTTCTTATGCTATTGGTTGTATTCTTGGAAGATATTCAATAGATGTAGAAGGGTTAATTTATGCAGGTGGTGAATTTAATAATAAGTGGAATATTGCTGATAAAAAGGTAAGAAAAATAGAAAAAGATGAAGATGGCAATATAATTTCTGATAATTGGATTGATTCAAGATTTTTACCTGATAGTGATAATATTATTCCTATTACAGAAGATGAGTTTTTTGAAGATGATATAGTTTCTAGATTTATTGATTTTGTTAGAACTGTATATGGAAATGATACTTTAGAAGAAAATTTAGATTTTATTGCTGACTCTATTGGTAGAAAAACTTCTGAAACCTCAAGACAATCTATAAGAAGATACTTTATTAAAGATTTCTATAAAGATCATTTAAAGGTTTATCAAAAGAGACCTATTTATTGGATGTTTGAATCAGGTAAAAATGACGGATTTAAGTGTTTAATCTATATGCATAGATATAATGAGCAAACAGTTGCTAAGGTTAGAACTGATTATCTTCATACATTGCAAAGAAAGTATGAAGCGGAAATTAATAGACTTCAATTAATAGTTGATTCAGAAGATTATACTGTAAAAGATAGAACTTCTGCTAAGAAAAAGCTAGATAGAATTTCTAAGCAAATAGAAGAATGTAGGGAGTATGACAAAGTAGTAGCTCACTTAGCAAATGAAAAGATATCTATCGATTTAGATGATGGAGTAAAAGTAAATTATGCTAAGTTCCAAGAAGTTAAGGTAATTAATTCTAAAGGTAAAGAAGTAAAAATGAATTTATTAGCGAAGATTTAAAAGTTAATATGGGGTAAGACAATATCTTACCCCATATGATTATTAATAATATGTATTACTTATTTGAATTTTTATCAAAAGAAAAATATCTTTAATAATATAAGTAAAGAGTTAGAAGCATATAAGTATGATGTTTGTAAAGAAATAAGTAAAATGGAAAAAATAGATTTAAATAAATGTTTTTGCAAACAATTAAAGAGGTGTAGAAATGAACTTACAAGAGATTAGAAACTTTCTTAAAGAGTTATTTTCAAAGCCATTAGATAATGGTAGAAAACGTCATATAGTATTTTGGTATGACGAAAAGGAAGATTTTATAGATGAAATAGATACCTTTGATTTAGAAGGTATAAAGGTTATTAAATTAACTGAAAATAATACTTTTTGGGTTAAATATTATATAGAAAAAGAAGATAAATGTAGTAATATATTAATTTATTCAAACATGAAAAAGCCAGATCCACAAGAAGATTGGCTTTATGATATATTTTCTTATAGCCAGGAATTCTCCACTGATAGAGCAACTGTTATAATGAGGGAATTAAAAGTAACAGATTCATTATTAAAGCCAGGGTTTGAAGCTTATAATATATTCTTTAAAAATAAAGAAAGACTATCAAGCTTTAAGAATTTAAATATACAAGATTACACAAAGGAAAAGGTTCATATAGGTGTTCTTGCTGTTTTAACTAAGGTTAAAGTAATGGATATTGAAGAAATTATAAAGGCTATTATTAAAGATTACTTAGATGGAAATAATAAGATATATGAAGATATAAAGAAGTTTGGAAGTATTGATGCCTTATGGGATTTACTTGAAAAGTATTTTGGATATTCCTTTGAAGAAAAGGGAATAGAAAGATTTATGGCTATGTTATTAGTAACGACTATGAATGAAAATATTAAGTTTGAATTTCCTAAAGCATATACACCTTATATATCTTCAAAGGTTGGTAACTCCTTAATTTTCATAAATCATTTTATGAATAGTATTAAGGATAGTGACGATTATGATAGAATGCAAGAATTAATAGCTAAAAAGTTAAAGATTTCAGAACTATTAGAAAAGAAAGATACTGATGAATTTATAAAATGTGAAGTTTTTGAAGATATTGATAAGATAATTATTAATAGAATTACAAATCTTTTAAAAGATGGTGTAGAAGAGTATGATAAATACTTATCAATTTTAGCATCAAGAAGAACATTACATTATTATGTAAAGTATAAAAATGAGTATAAAGCAATAAAGTGGGTTATTAACTTATTAAATAAGAAAAAATCATTAAATTCAATGATAAAAACAGAAAACTCCTTTGATATGTTTAAATCTTACACAAAAGATTATTACTACATAGATAAAGCATATAGAAAATTCTATTACTATTATGATAGATGTAATTGGAGAGATGAATTAAGTGATTTAAAAGATATTATTGAAAATACTTATAACAACTGGTATTTACAAGAGTTATCAATTAAATGGAATGATTTAATTAGAAGTTTAGAGTCTTGGAGAATAGAAGGATTAAAACAACAGGACAAGTTCTACAGAGAAAATATTAAGTTTAAAGCTAAAGAAAGAACCTTTGTAATAATATCTGATGGATTAAGATATGAAAGTGCAGAGGAATTAAATACTTTACTTACAAATGGAAGAAAAGGTAAGAGTGAACTCGATTATATGCAAGGGGTATTGCCTTCTTACACAAAGCTTGGAATGGCATCTCTTTTACCTAATGAAACTATTGAAATAAATGATAAATATGATGTTATAGTTAATGGAATAAATAGTAATGGTACAGGGAATAGAGATTCTATTTTAAAAATGGAAAATGAAAAATCTTTAGCGATTTCTTATAACAAAGTAATGGATATGAAAGAAAATGAAATAAGAAAGGCATTTTCAGGACTAGAAGTTGTGTATATTTATCATAACACTATAGATGCAATAGGAGACCATGCTTTAACAGAAAGAGAAGTATTTGTTGCTACAGAAGATGCTTTTAAAGAAATAATCTCTTTAGTAAATAAGTTAGTTAATAGAGTAAGTGCGGCCAGTATAATTATTACAGCAGATCATGGATATCTTTATCAAAGAAGTGCTATGGAAGAAAGTAATAAAATATCTGGAGTTAAACTTGATGACGGTGAAGATGGAAGAAGATTTTTATTAACTTCTAATGAAGAAGATATTGAAGGTACAATAACATTTAGCATGGACTATTTATTAGGAGAAGGCTCTGATAAGCATGTTATAACTCCAAATGGTACTTCAAGATTTAAAGTACAAGGAGCAGGGGCTAATTATGTTCATGGAGGAGCAATGTTACAGGAAATCGTAGTACCTATTATTAGATTTAAAAATGACAGAAGTACATCATCTATTAATGATATAAGGAAGGTTAAGGTATCTTTAACAAGTATAAATAGAAAATTAACTAATCTAATAACCTTCTTAGAATTTTTCCAAGATGAAAAGCTACAAGATAAAGTAATTGGAAAGAAAATAAGAGCTTACTTTGAAGATGAAGATAGAAATAAGATATCAAATATTAAGACTATAATAGCAGATTCGAGATCAGAAAATCCTACAGATAGAACTTACAGAATAGAATTTGTTTTAGAAAGTAGAAAGTATGATAGAACTAAGCAATACTTCTTAGTAATGGAAGATGAAGAAGATGCAAATGGTGAATATGACAGAATACCATTTAATATTGATATTGCAATAGTAGATGATTTTGGGTTTTAAGTTTAAAGTTTAATAAACTTGGGGGTGTGAGATATGAGTAAAGAATTATTAATCAATAATGAAGAAGAGATAGTAAGTTTTAAAGATGAAGTTAGATTTTTAGAGCCTAGAAGCAAAAAAGAGTTTTTAGCTGTTATGCAAGTTGAAAATAAAGAAATTAATAATAAGAAGTGTATAGGAAGTCTTGCAAAGGTAAATATGTTTATGCAGCAATTGCCTTTAGCAGTAAATATAGCACAAAATCAAATCAGTAGTAATGTATATAAAATTGTTTTGCCAGAAGGTGCATCAGGAACATTAATGCAATACAAAAATGGAATGTTTGGAACTCCACTTATTGGTGACAATGGAAAGATATCTGCTCATGCGGGATTAGTACCTGTTGATAGTATATCACTAACTCCATTAATGATATTTACAGCAATGTCTGCAATTACAGGACAATATTTTATGGCTAAAATTGATGAGGGATTAGAATCAATTACAAAAAGTGTTAAAGAAATTATTGATGTGATTTATGATGAAAAAGAATCAGATAATTTTGCAGCATATAATTTTTATGAATATGTAAAGAGTAATATGCAATTAATACTTGGAAATGAAGCTTTAAAATTATCTACACTAACTAATTTACAAGCAACAAATAATAAAATGTGTTCTAACATATTATTCTTTTCTAAAAGTATAGATAGAAAGATTGAGAGTATAACTAATATACCTGATAATTCAATATTTACAGGTAAAAGGTTATCGAAGATGGAAGAAATATCAAATGCTATTTTAGGATTAATAAAACAACAACACTTAAGTTTTGAATTATTGTGTATAGGAAAAGTATATGAAATACAAGTTGCAGAAATGTATGATGAGGAATATTACAAAAATATAATTTCAGAGCTTGAGAGAATTGGGGAAATAGTAGATTTAGATGTTAAAAAGCTTATTGATAAAGCTGAAGAAACATTATTAGAAATTATAAAAAAAGCTGCTATGAAGGGAAATGATGCAGTAACTAGATATAAGGAAGCTATGCTAGAATATAAAAATAAACAATTAGAATTTGAAAGAAGTAAAAATAATTTTATTGAAAATATTATTGCCTTTAAAAATGAAAATATTAAAGCTAAAGAGTTTGTAATTGCTAATGATTTATTATATGTTTAGGACGTGAGTAATATGGATGAATTAAGTATAAAACTTAATCAGTATTTTGCTGGAAAAGTTGTTAGAAAAGATTTAACGCAGAAGCTAAAACAAGGTGCTAATGTACCTATATATGTACTTGAATATCTTCTTGGAATGTATTGTGCTACTGACGACGAAGATAGCATAAATGCAGGTGTAGAAAGAGTTAAAAATATTTTATCAGATAACTTTGTTAGACCAGATGAAGCAGAAAAGATTAAATCTAAAATTAGGGAAATGACTAGATATACTGTTATAGATAAATTAACAGTTAAGCTTAATGAAAAAAGAGATGTTTATGTTGCTGAATTTTCAAATCTTGGGTTAAAGGATGTAATAATTTCTTCTAATTATGTTAAAGAGTTTGAAAAACTATTAGGTGGAGGAATTTGGTGTATTGTAAAGCTTCAATATTATTATGAAGATGGTGTATTAGACCAAAATCCATTTATTATAGAATCTGTTACACCTATTCAAATGCCTAATATGGATATTAACGAGTTAATAGAAGGTAGAAAAGAGTTTAGTAAAGATGAATGGATAGATATACTTATTAGAAGTATTGGACTAGAACCTACACAACTTGAAGAAAAAGTTAAATGGCATATGCTTTTAAGAATGGTTCCTCTATGTGAAAATAATTATAATATGTGTGAACTTGGACCAAGGGGAACAGGTAAATCTCATTTATATAAGGAAATATCACCAAACTCTATATTAGTTTCAGGGGGTCAAACTACTGTAGCTAACCTTTTTTATAATATGTCGCAAAGAAAAATAGGATTAGTTGGAATGTGGGATACAGTTGCTTTCGATGAAGTAGCAGGTATAACATTTAAAGATAAAGATGGAATACAAATAATGAAGGATTATATGGCTTCTGGATCTTTTGCAAGAGGAAAGGAAGAAAAGGTAGCATCTGCTTCAATGGTTTTTATAGGAAATATAAATCAAAGTGTAGATGTACTCTTAAAGACTTCACATTTATTTGAACCATTTCCAGAGGCTATGGCTTATGATAGCGCATTCTTTGATAGAATGCATTATTATTTACCAGGATGGGAAATACCTAAAATGAGACCAGAACTAATTACTGATAGCTTTGGATTTATTACGGACTATCTTTCAGAATACTTAAGGGATATGAGAAAGATAACCTATGGAGATGTCATTGATAAGTTTTTTAAACTAGGAAATAATTTAAATCAAAGAGATGTTATAGCTGTAAGAAAAACAGTATCAGGATTAATAAAGTTAATATATCCTCATGGAGAGTACACTAAAGAAGATATTGAAGAAATATTAAAATATGCTTTAGTTGGACGTAGAAGAGTAAAGGAACAATTAAAGAAAATAGGTGGAATGGAATTCTATGATGTTCATTTTTCTTATATAGATAATGAAACAATGGAAGAAACCTTTGTATCAGTTCCAGAGCAAGGAAGTGGATCATTAATACCAGAAGGTCTTTCAAAAGCAGGACATGTTTATACTGTTGGATTAGGTGATTCAGGTATGAATGGTGTTTATAAAATAGAAGTAGAAGTTGTTGGAGGAACAGGTAAATTTGAAAGAACTGGACTAGGATATTATAGAGATGCTAAAGAAAGTATCGATACAGCCTTTAGATATTTTAGAGCTAATAGTAGAAGTATTAGTGCATCAATATCAACTACTAATAAAGACTATTTAATGCATGTGCAAGATGTTACTGGAGTCGGTATGACTTCGAGTCTTTCATTAGCAGCAATAATTGCAATGTGTTCAGGTGCATTAAATAAACCAGTTCAAAGCCAATTAGCAGTATTAGGTTCAGTTAGTATAGGGGGAACAATAAATAAAGTAGAGAACTTAGCTAATACACTTCAAGTATGTTTTGATGCAGGAGCAAAGAAAATACTACTGCCAATGATAAATGCAGCAGATATATCTATGGTACCACCAGAACTATTTGCAAAGTTCCAAATAATGTTTTACAACAGTACAGAAGATGCTGTTTTCAAAGCTTTAGGAGTTCAATAATAAAGAGGGAATTTTCATTATTTATCATTAAATTAGTATAAAGTTATTAATTTAAATTAATTTGGAGAAGAAATATGGCTAAAGCAAAGTTTGTATAGGTTATAATGAAAGATTTGCAAACTTATCAATAGTGTTTTCGAAGCAGTTAAAATTCAGATTTTAGATTATGGTATATATTAAGAAATAGAAAATGTAAAAAATATGTAGATGTACTGAATAAAGTTAAAAAAGTAATAATAGATAATATAGTGAGATATGAATGTTAAACTAGAGATAATAATTATTGGAGATACAAGCTATAATTAGCACAACATCTCCAATAATTTTTTTATAAAATTAAATTTATATAAGGTGGGTGTAAATTGTTAAGCTTTAAGTTTGATTATAAATCACTTATTTATGAAGAATATGATATTAAATATTATGGAACAATAGATTTAAGTGCAGAAATATATTTTGATAAAAAATCAATAGGAAGAATTAATGCATTATTCTTTAATAAAGATTGTTTAAATGTAGATTATTGTGAACTATTCTTTAATACTCTTCCAAAAGAATTTCAAGAATTTATAATAGATACTAATTTTGATGTTCGAGATGAAGAAGATGAGTTTCTGAAGTTTATTAATAAATTTAAACCATCATTTGATCGTTTTGCAGACGAATTGTATGAAGAAATTAATGAAGAAAACTCAGATATGATAGATAATATTGATTTTAATTTTGATAACTTAATATACTTTAAAAGCCTTCTTATAGTTAAAAATATAAAAAGTAATATTAAAATTGATAGAAATGAACTGATTAGAAGATATATAGAAAGCATAAAATACATTTTTCCTTTTGATGATTTTTATACTTTAGATTTAGGAGATAAAAAAAGTATAAAAACCATTAAGGAACTTTCTAATATGTTGGACACAAGAAAAATACGTGAACTTAAAAGTGCATTAGATGAATGCAATGATAGGGGTGAGATATTAAATAATGTGTTACTTAATTATTGTGAAAAAAACAATATAGAATATATTGATAAAAGAAATAAAGGTGGCTGTTTATGGATTGTTGCTGGTAATGAGATAGTAAATCAAATGAAATTATTAAAAGAATATGATATTAAATTTATTTTTAGCAAAAATGGTGGTAAATCGTCAAAATATAGAAAGGCTTGGTATATAAAATAACTTATATTAATATAAATTATAAGCAATCTATGAGATATATAGTTATATAATTAAGTATGAAATCTTTAGAAATGATAAGTTTTTACTTAATATTCAAGTTTTAGTCTTTTATTTTTCTTTGAGGCAGGTTGTTATGCTGCTCTCGCTTTTCTTATTATTGATAAATTAAAAAAAGTGAAAATAGCAAATATTATTACACTGATATTAATAGTATATAATATTTTAAATGCTTATTTTATGGGGAACATACAGTCACTAAATATTAGATTTGGATTTTATTCTGGATTAAATGCTTCATTAGTAAGTACTGGTTATACTGGATTGATATTTTTATTAGTATTATTAACATATTTTTTAAGTTATACTAATAAAAAAGATATTAAAGTGAACCATTATAAATCACATATTAAGATTAATACAGAAATAATTGATTTTAAGACACTTTTAGAATATGTTGAAAGTCAATATAAAAATGGTGAAATTGCTGAAGAAGAATATAAGAAAAAAAGAACTGAAATATTTAATCAATTATAATGCAATGTATATGTAAGAACAAATACAATCGTATTTGTTCTTTTTAATTGTATTTTATTGACGAATAATCTGTAACTAAGCCATTACAATTATCATAATTTATACTAGAGTAATTTATAGAGTGGAGAAATACATGATTAACTTAACATTAACACCACTACACTACATTTATCTTGTTTTGATAATAATTATAATAGTGGCTATGGTAAAGAAAAAGGATATATCTCTTATTTGTATAGCTGGTATCTTTATTTTAGGACTAATTGGAACAGGATCTATTCCTAAGGCAGCCATGGGAATTTTCAATAGCTTTGTTTATGCAACAAAGGAGCTAATGCCAACTATATTTATTATTTCAGTAATAACTGCTATGAGTAGTATTTTAATGGATTCTGGTATAAATGATGAACTAGTATCTCCTTTTAAGGGAGTAATTAAAAACTATTGGATAGCTTACTGGGTTATTGGTATAGTTATGATGATTTTGTCTTGGTTTTTCTGGCCATCACCAGCTGTAGCACTTGTAGGTGCTTTATTTTTACCTTTAGCTAAGAAGGCAGGACTTCCAGCTATAGGAGTAGCTATGGCTATGAATTTATTTGGACATGGAATTGCTTTATCAAGTGATTATATTATTCAAGCAGCACCAAAGCTTACAGCTGATGCAGCAGGAATAAGTGTTTCAAGTGTAATTTCAGCTAGTATTCCTTTAACCATAACCATGGGACTTGTAACTACTATTGCTGGGTTTTATTTTCTTAGGAAGGATATAAAATCAAATGAAGTTTCCTTTGAATATAACATTCACGGAGAAGAAGAAAATAAAGAAAATAAAATGCTAATTTCTTCGAAAAAATTAAGAAGAGCATTGGCTTTATTGATTTTAGTACTTTTTGCTTTAGACATAGTTATAATGTTTATAGCAAATCTACAAGGTGGAGATGCAACAGCTCTTATTGGAGGTACTGCAGTATTTATATTATGCTTAATATCTATAATTTCATATAAAAAGCAGGCTCTTGAAAAAGTAACAGATGACCTTGTTAAGGGTTTGCAATTTGGTTTTAAAATATTTGGTATTGTTATACCTGTTGCTGCTTTCTTCTATTTAGGGGATTCAGCTTTCAATGAAATTTTTGCTAATATACTTCCTGAAGCTTCTCATGGAATAGTAAATGATTTAGGTTTAGCTCTTGCCAATATAGTGCCTTTAAATTCAGCAATATCATCAAGTACCCTTACTATAGTAGGTGCTATTACAGGCTTAGATGGTTCTGGTTTTTCAGGAATATCCTTAGTTGGATCTGTTGCAAAGATATTTTCAACTGCCCTAGGTGGAGGAATAGCAACACTTACAGCTTTAGGACAATTAGCAGGAATATGGGTAGGTGGAGGTACTTTAGTACCTTGGGCTGTAATCCCAGTTGCTGCAATATGTGGAGTAGATCCTTTTGAACTTACTAAGAAAAATTTCAAACCTGTTGTAATTGGACTAGTTGTTACTACTTTAGTAGCCATATTTTTAATTTAAATAAAGAAAAAACATGATATTGTAATTTATTAAGATACATATCATGTTTTTCCTTTATATTTATGTGGTTTTTCATAGTTCAAAATATGCAATAAAAAAGAGATAAATAGTAGTAAAATTGTATAATTTTAGTTGTAAAATATATTGAATAAAAGATATAATATATATAAGATTATGGTATAGGATAGGGAATTTGTAATGGATACAAAAAATAAATTAATAGAGGAAGAAAATAAAGTTCTAAGTGATAAGATTAAATTAATAGATAATAAAATTAAAGAAAATGATGAATTAATCAAGAGGTATTCTTTAGAAGATATAAATACATATAATAAAATAGATGAAGCTATGTTAAAAAAATTAATAAAAGAACAGAATAAATTGAAGAATATAAAAAGTAATCCTTACTACGGAAGGTTAGATATAGAATATAAAGATGATAATGAGTCGAAAAATATTTATATAGGACTAAAAGGACTTGAAATAGATGATAATCTAGTAATTTGTAGTTGGGCTGCACCAATAGGTGATATTTATGAAAATTATGGACTTGGTGAATATAAACATAAGTATATTGATAAAAAATCAGGCAAAAAAATAATATTACAAGGAAATATTACAGATAAAAGAAAAATTACAATAAAGAAAAGTAAGGTTGTAGATGTTTATAGTTATACAAATTATACAGAGCAAGATAAAGAAAATTATACTATAGATAAGATAGAAAATAGTAAAACTGAAAAACTAGGAACAATTGTTGAAACTGTTGAAAGAGATCAAAATAAAATAATAAGATTACCAATAGAAAAAAATATATTGGTACAAGGTTGTGCTGGAAGTGGTAAAAGTTCTGTAGCATTTCATAGATTGGCTTATTTAACGTATAACTATAACTTAAATGATGATGAAGTATTAGCTATTACTCCGAATAAAATATTTCAAGGATATACATCAAATATACTAATGGAGTTAGGAACAGATTTCAATGTAAAACAATATACATTTAAAGAATTTTCAGAGAAAGTTCTTAACATAGAAATTAAGAATAAAGTCATTAGTTATGATAAAAAAGAGAATAAATTAGATATATTAAAAACAAGCATAACTTTTCAATCTATATTAGATAATTATGTGAAATATTTAGAAGAAAACTTTATACCAGAAGATAATGTAATTATAGATGACTTTGAATTAATAAATGGTAGAAAAATTAAAGCTTTATGGATGGAAGAATTTAGTGCTTATAAAATTAATGATAGAATTGATAAGTTTAAAGAGTATTTAGTAAACTATCTTTATAAAAAACTAGAAGAGTATATTAATAATATAGATAAAACCTATGATAATAACATGAAAATATTATCTAAATATAGTAAGAGTCAAACAATATATAATAATTTAATAAAAAAGACTAATGAAGAAAAATCTTTAAAGAAGGAAAGAGTAAGAATTCAATGTAAAGTCATTATTAATGCTTATATTAAAAATTTAAAAAAGATAGATGCAACAAAAGCATATACTGAAATGTTTATTAATACAGATATCTTTGATAATATTTCAAGATTTAATCTTACAGAAAGTGAAAAAGATTTATTTGAAAATTATAAAATAGATAATGATATAAATAATATAGACAGTATTCCTATTATGTATCTACATTATAGAATAAATGAAAATAAAAATAAACTACGTCATATAGTTATAGATGAATGTCAGGATTTAAGCTACCTAGAAATTGCAGTTATTGAGGGCTTAACAGATTCATTTACTTTTGTTGGTGATTTTAATCAAAGAATAGATGTTAATAAATCAACCATTTCTCTTGAGCAGATTAATAACATGTTTAAGAAGTATACGTATTTTGAAAGTTATTATCTAAATAAAAGCTTTAGAAATTCTAAGTCAATAACAAGCTTTGCAAATGAAATCTTACAAGGATACTTCATTAATAAAGAATCTATTCCTATTGCTTTTAATAGAGAAACAGAAATGCCTAAAGTATATTTAAATATGGGAAAAGAAGCAACTATTAAAGCAATTGCTAAAAATATTGAGAATAAAAGTAGTTTAGATAAAAATATCGCTATAATATTAAAAAGTGAAGAAGAGGCGAAGGAATATTATAATGAACTTTCAAAGATATTTAAAGACAAAACTATCAATTTAATAGAGAATGAATATTGCAAATATGAGAAAGGTATAAATATATTATCTGCTAAATTAAGTAAAGGTCTAGAGTTCGATTATGTCATCATTGTAGATGCCAATGAATATGAGGATAATGAAGATGATAGGAGATTGCTTTATATTGCTGTGACAAGAGCATTGCATCAATTAGAAATCTATACTCAAAACAAAGAATGCTTTGTAACTACAATAGATAATAAATTGTGGGAAAGAAAATATAAGCTAGATACAAATCTTATTATTGAAAATTTAAAGAAAACAATAATACAAACCTTAATTTATACTTTTGATAATATACCTAAAGAATATATAGACTATATTGAATCTATAGATAATTATAATGACTTAACTAAGTTTGGAGAAAAACTAGAAGGATTAGAAGATATTAATAAACTATTCGAAGAAGAAGGTATTTTTATAAATTCAAATAATAGACAATCCTTATAAAGTAATTTGTATAATATATTATGAATTTTAGTAAATCAACTTTTGGAGGGCAAATGGTAGAATTTTTAGTTATAACAGATATGAATACATATGATGAAGATATAGGATACTGTGGAATAAATGAACTTGAAGCTTATAGACAGTTCAAAAAATTAAAGGGCAGACATAAAAGGGTGAACATGGTAAAAGCTGAAGTTAAAAAAATAGTAATAAGAAATATTGAATTTATAAATGAATATAAAATTATTGAAATTATAAGGTGAAGCCATCTAAAAGTAATATAAATAAATATATCTTAAATTAATTATATTAACGTAATATTGGAAAAATCATAAAAAAGGTATAGAATATAAGTGGGATATAATTTTATACATAGGAGGTACATATTATATGTTAAGTAAAAAATTATTAGAAGGTTTAAATGATCAAATTAATTTTGAATTCTATTCTTCATATACATATCTTGCTATGGCTGGATATTGTGAGTCTATAGATTTAACTGGATTTGCGAATTTTTTCAGAGTACAAGCAAAAGAAGAACTAGATCATGCAATGAAATTATATGATTATGTATATCAAAAAAATGGCACTGTTAAATTAGAGCAAGTAGATAAACCTAAAGGAGACTTTGATGGAGTAATTGATGTTTTTGTTAAGGGTTATGAGCATGAACAATTAGTTACTAGAAAAATATATGAATTAGCTGATATTGCATATGAAGAAAGAGAACATTCTACTATAAGTTTATTAAAATGGTTTATAGATGAGCAAGTTGAAGAAGAAAATAACTTTAATTCATTAGTAAAGAGAGTAAGAAGGGTTGAAGATAATCCAGCAGGTCTTTACTTAATGGATGATGAATTAGCAACAAGGGTTTATACACCAATTACAAATACAAATAATTAACTATATAAAGAAGTCCTATAAGGGCTTCTTTTTTGCATTTTAATACATTATTTTATTAATTTTAGAAATACTAACAAAGATATTAAAAGAAGAACAGTTTAAAACTATAATAATAAGATTGGAAAGATTATGAGTAAAACAACAAAAAGAGGATATGTGTCAGCAGATGAAAAAGAATTTAAGGGTGATAACTTAAATAAATTATATAGAGCATCAGAAGACTTATTATATCTTTTAAACAGAAGATATAATATTAAAGGAGCATCAACCTTTGTAGGAAATCATTATCTTTTATCTGAAAGACAAAGGCTTGCATTAGTAAGAGGAATTTCTAAAAATGATGATATTAAAATAAGAAAAGATAAGGAAGTAAATGATTTTTCAGGTGCTAAAGTAATTCACATAGATGGGTTTAACACAATAATAACCTTAGAAGTTGCTTTGTCTAACTCATTAATTATTAAATCTATGGATGAAACCATAAGAGATTTAGCTGGGCTTAGAGGTACTTATTCAGTTATAGATAAAACAGAAATTGCAATTAAGTTAATAGGTTATTTTCTATTAGAACATAGAATAAAAAAAGCAATATTTTATTTAGATAAACCCGTTTCTAACTCTGGTCGATTAAAGATGAAGATTCTAGATATATTTAAAGATACAGAACTTCAAATAGAAGTAGAAAATATTGATAATGTAGATTCTGTCTTAAAATCAAAAGAAAATGTTGTATCTAGTGATGCTATAATTCTTGATAATTGTATTAGTTGGATTAACTTAAATAAATATATTATCGAAGAAAAAATATCAAATGATAATTATATAGATTTTAGTAAATTAAATATAAAAAAGACATATCAGACTGATTAAATTTCAATCTGATATGTCTTTTCACTTTACTTCTATTAATGGTAGTATATCCAACTTTTCCTTTAAAATCTTATATATAAATTCACGACCTTTTTCTGTCCAATAGGTTACAACTACAGCTTTTCCACTAGCAGTATTAATAGTCTTAGAATGAGTATATCCTTCCTTCGCATAATCTTGATATAGAACCCACTTATTACCTAATCTATATTGAACTTTTAGGGCATTAAGTAGCTTATTCATCTTTAATCCAGACATTCCATAGTCCTTTGATATAAGTGTTATTGGAATAAGTAAATTATCAGTTTTAAAATTCAATAAGTTTTCCATTTTTAATCCTCCATATTACTTTTATATTTAGATATTTTAATGCCTTAATATTTATAAAATATCTCTTCTACCTTTTATATACGCTAGTAGTTACCAAATTTTTAAAAATAGAATAAAAATATTTTAAATAAAGAGTATAAGTATTATAATTTAAGAAAGGATAAAATATAGATAAACTAAATTATAAAGGTGATAAAATGAAAAAATGTATGCATTGTAAAAAAGAATTAAATAATAAATATTTTGAAAATAAGATAGGATTTTTTTGTAGTGAAGAACATTATTTAAAGTATTTAGATAGCTTAAGTAATGAGGAGTATATAGCCCTTCAAAATAGATTTTGTGTATGTAGTGATGATTAAATTCCTAATATTATATAAACAAATTAGTAAAAAATATTGTATTTTTTTAAAAAAAGTGGTATTCTTCATAAGAAATACTTTTAATTTAGTTCAGAGAAACTAAGAAGGGGGATAATATTATGAAAAAAACATCAGAAAAGGAAATAGCAATGGTGGACGTCAACGAGAAGGTTCCACTAAGGAAAGCTATTCCGTTAAGCATTCAACATTTATTTGCAATGTTTGGAGCTTCAATTCTAGTTCCTATCTTATTTAACATTGATCCAACAACAGTACTATTCTTTAATGGAGTAGGAACATTACTTTATGCCTTTATTACAAAAAGAGGTATACCAGCGTATTTAGGATCAAGCTTTGCTTATCTAGCACCAACATTCTTATTATTTAGTGAAGGTTATAGTTTCCAAAGTGTACAAAGTGGTTTTGTAGTTTCAGGTCTTGTTTTTTCAATAGTAGCAATTATTGTAAGTTATACAGGTACCTCCTGGATTAACAAATTATTCCCACCAGCAGCAATGGGTGCAATAGTAACTATAATAGGTTTAGAACTTGCATCAAATGCAGCTGATATGGCAGGTTTCCCAGTTGGAGGCTCAAATTCACCAGAATTAAATACTACATGGGTAATAGTATCAATGGTTACTCTTGCTACAGTTATACTATGTAACGTACTACTTAAAGGATTTTTAAAGGTAATTCCTATCTTAATAGGAGTTGTTGTTGGTTACATAACAGCTTATTTTGTAGGTCTTGTAGACTTTACTGCTGTAAGTAATGCATCATTCTTTGCAGTTCCACAAATACACTTAGCAAAATTTGAAATGACTCCAATATTAACTATACTTCCAGCTACATTCGTTGTATTAGCTGAACATATTGGACATTTAAAGGTTACTAGTAGTATAGTGGGTAGAGATTTAACTAAGGATCCAGGACTTCATAGATCTCTTTTAGGTGATGGATTATCAACTATGGTTTCAGGTTTATTTGGTTCAGTACCAACTACAACTTATGGTGAAAATATAGGTGTTATGGCATTAACTAAGGTATATAGTGTATATGTAATATGTGGTGCAGGTTTAATTTCAATAGTACTTGCATTCTCAGGTAAGCTTTCAGCATTAATAAGCACAATACCAACGCCAGTAGTAGGAGGAGTTAGCTTATTACTATTTGGTACTATAGCAACATCAGGTCTTAGAACCTTTATAGAAGAAAAAGTTGATTATTCTAAATCAAGAAATTTAATTCTTACATCAATAATATTTATGGTTGGCTTAAGTGGAATTAAGTTAAGCATAGGTGTTGTAGAATTAAAGGGAATGGGTCTTGCTGCAGTAGTAGGAATAGCATTGAACTTAGCATTTATAATATTTGATAAGCTTGGAATTATGAATGAAGAGCCTTAGTAATATATAGGCTAATGATTTTGAATGATACAGATAAATAAGTAAAATAAAAAATAAAACCTATAGAGTAGATATTAAAATAAATTCTATTCTATAGGTTTTATTATTTTTATTTGAAAATTTTATAACTATATATATTAAGAAGATTTAAAAATATATATCCTTAATTCAAGTAAATATAATTTCATTGAACTTAATTCACTTGATGGAATAGGCCTTTATATAATTATAAATAACTTATTATATAGATTTTTAATTTTCTTTTTAGAATATAGTTAACATATACATG
>OGSQ01000148.1_pt1 | contig 44366 bp, 39 predicted proteins | sample 1573921 | NCBI WGS metagenome assembly OGSQ01 (sample SAMN03295832, study PRJEB24534) | human gut metagenome | isolation source: fecal sample 7 from infant 4 | host: Homo sapiens | place: USA: Pittsburgh, PA | collected 2014-07 | reverse complement strand
CTATTATTATGGGGGAAAATACTGTGTTAAATTATGAATTATGTAAAAGAATATTAAATAGATTAACACCTATATTTAATAAGGATGTAAATATTATAGGCACTGATGGAGTAATAATTGCATCAAGCAATAAGAATAGAGAAGGTACTTATCATGAAGGAGCAAGAATTTGTGCTAGTAGTAATAGAAATATAGTTATTACAAAAGAAAATCAGCATATGTATAGAGGGAGTAAAAGTGGAGTGAATATGCCAATTACTTACAATAATAGAGTGATTGGTGTAATTGGAATTACAGGTACAGCTGAAGAAGTTATCCCATATGGACCATTAGTAAAAGAGTTAGTAGAAATGATTATTAATGAAATGGATAGTAGAATAGCTAATGCATCTAAGACTAATAGTAGAAAAAAATTTTTTAAAGATATAATTCAGGATAATGATGTTAAAGATATGGATTATTATATTTCAAGGGCAAAATTATTAGAAATAGATTTGGAAGTTCCGAGAAGAATGATATTTTTAAAAATCTTGGATTCTAATAAGTTTGATTATCAGAATATTGAGATTTTATTTAGAGATATATTTAATAATGAAATATTAAATATAAATAATGAGAAACTCATATTATTGAATAGTTACAATAATCTTGATGAATTGATAAAAAAATTACTTTTTGAATTAGAATCTAATTTAGATCAAAAAATAAAATATTATTTCATAATAGGTGAAGAATGCAAGAGTTTAGTTGATTATCATAATGTGTACTCTAGTATGAGTATAATAGAATCTATTATTCCAAAGGATGCAACTGAAAAAGTGATATACATGAGAGATTACGAGATTAGGTTACTTATAAATGGATTATCTAACGAAAGTAAAAAAGTGTATCTTAGTAAATATATTAATGTATTTAGTGAAAAAAATAAAGCAACTAAAGAACTTTTAAGAACTATAAAAGTATACTTTACCAATAATATGAAAATAAGCGATACTGCTAAATCGATGTATATGCATAGAAATACAGTAATGTATAGGCTAAATAAATTTAAAGAGTTATACGGATTAGATTTATCACAACCTTATGAATGTGCTAAATTGTATTTAGGTATACTTATATATGAAGACGATTTAATAAAAATGAATAAAGACAATTAATTTTAAACTTATTATGTAGTATAGATTTTAAATTAAAGAGATATTAGCGATGATTTATAAATAAGTCATTAACTAATATCTCTTTTTATTTAATATAGCAAGAATAAGACCAATTTTTTTGTGCATTGGAAACAAAAAAAACAGTAAAAATCCTTAAAATCTTATAATCTAAACACATTGATTAGAAGTTTGTAAACATTTACTATTATAAGTGTAGACAATATTAGCATAAAAGGTGGTGAGCATATGAAAGTAGTGATTGCCCCAGATTCTTATAAGGGAAGTTTAACGGCAATGGAAGTAGCCAGTTGTATTGAAGAGGGAATAAAAAGATACAACAAAAATATAGAAGTTGTAAAAGTTCCTATGGCAGATGGTGGAGAAGGTACTGTTCAAGCATTAGTAGACGCAACAGGAGGCAGAATAATAAATCTAAAGGTATGTGACCCATTATTAAGAGAAGTAGATTCTTTCTATGGAATACTTGGTGATGGAAATACAGCTATTATAGAAATGGCAGCAGCATCTGGAATAAATTTACTGAGATGTAATGAACTTAATCCATTAATTACTTCAACTTATGGAACAGGGCAGATAATTAATGATGCAATTGAAAGAGGATGTAAAAATATAATAGTAGGTATTGGTGGAAGTGGAACAAATGATGGCGGAGCAGGAATGTTAAGAGCCTTGGGTATAAGATTTCTAAATAAAGAAGGTAGAGATATTCCAGAAGGGGGAGCAGCTTTAAAGGAATTACATAGTATTGATAAAAAAAATTTTAATAAGAGAATTTCAAAATGTAATATAAAAGTTGCTTGTGATGTAGATAATCCATTATGTGGTTTAAATGGAGCTTCACATGTTTTCGGACCACAAAAAGGTGCGAGTAATGAAGATATAAAATTACTAGATGAGGCATTAAATCAATATGCAAAAATAATAAAAAATGAATTTAATATAGATGTTTTAAATATTCCTGGATCAGGAGCAGCAGGTGGGAGTGGAGCAGCATTTTTAGCAATAGGTTCAAAACTTGAAAGAGGCGTTGATATAGTAATTAACGAAACAAACCTACAAACAATGATTGAAAGTGCGGATATAGTATTTACTGGAGAAGGAAGAATTGATTTTCAGACAAAGTTTGGTAAAGCTCCATATGGAGTTGCAAAAGAAGCCAAAAAAAATGGACTTCCTGTAATAGCTATTTGTGGGGAGATTGGCGAAGGATACGATGAACTTTACAATCATGGCTTTACAAGCATTTTTAGTATAGTAAATAAGCCTATGACACTGGAAGAGAGTATAAAGGATTCAAAGAAATTAATAAGGGATGTTTCAGAAAGAATAGTAAGGGTTATATGTGAAGGAGATAAATATCTAGATGGAAATTAATTAATAGAGGTGAGATTATTATAAAAGATATTTTATTTATTTTAATGGCTCATGCAACTGGTGATTACTTATTTCAAACTCCACATTTAGCGGAATGTAAGGGTAAAGATAATTATGTTTTATTTATACATTCAATTCTATATTCTTGTGGTATTATGTTTGTTTCATATTTATTGAGTTATAGTGTTAATTTAACTCAATTAGCAGTAATTTCAATAACACATTTTCCTATTGATTATGTTAAGGCAAGAGGAATAACACCTAAATATTTTGGCGAAAAATATGCCTTATATATAGATCAGATTATTCATTACATTATTTTAATATTAGTATTTAAAATAAATTTATAGATAAAAAATATACGATATGTTAACTTTTATAGTTTTCTATCTAAGAGAGGTGTTGAGAAGGTGAAGATGGAGCTAAATTCGAAATATAATTTGAAAAACAAAAAAAGAATGTCTTTAAAAACTAAGGAAGCCTTAACAGGATGGTTATTTGTATCACCAGCTTTAATAGGATTTTCAATATTTACTTTTGGTTCGATAATATATTCATTATATTTATCATTAACTGATTACGACCTTATGAGTAAGCCTAAATTTATAGGATTAGAGAATTTTATACGAGCTTTTACAAAAGATGAATATTTTTATAAATTTTTTGGGAATACATTATATTTTGTAGTTTTTTTAGTGCCAATAGTATTAGTTATATCATTGTTATTAGCTTTACTTATAAATAAAAAAGTAGGAAGGATGACCAAAGCGTATAGAGTAGCATTATTTCTACCAAGTATAACTTCTACAATAGCAGTTAGTATGGTTTGGTTATGGATATTTAATCCTGATATGGGATTAATAAATAATTTGCTAACAGCAATAGGATTTAATAATCCACCTATGTGGCTAAATAGTCCAGAGACAAGTAAGATGGCGTTAATAATCATGCGTGTATGGCAGATGAGTGGTTATTATATGATAATGTTTTTAGCTGGATTGCAAACGATTCCCCAAAGCTTGTATGAATCAGCACAAGTAGATGGAGCTAATAAGATCCAAAGCTTTTTCAAAATAACATTACCAATGTTATCTAATACAACATTTGTAGTTATTATTTTACTAGTTATTGAAGCATTTAATATGTTTGAGTCAATTTTTATAATGACAAATGGTGGTCCTTTAGGATCAACTAGTACAATTATGTACTATATCTATGAGCAAGGTTTTGGAAATTATAATATGGGATATGCATCAGCTATAGCATGGATATTCTTTGTAATTATTATGATAATAACATTAATTCAATATAAATTTAGAAATGAACAGGGGGGAGAATAAAGTGATTATATCTAAAAGAAAAAGCAAAATAATTGGAAATACATCATACCACATTTTTATGATTATATTAAGTTTAATAATGATTTATCCATTTATATGGGCTGTTATGTCTTCTTTTAAGCCTGTTGAACAGCTATATTCAGGAAATCCTTTGAATATTATTCCAACTGAATTTACGTTGCAAAATTATAAAAGATTAATGGAAGTTTTACCTTTTGATAAGATGCTTTTTAATTCTATTTTCTTATCTATAACTATACCAATAGCCATGATTATAGTAGCAGCTTTAGCTGCTTACGCAGTAACAAGAATTGAATTTAAAGGTAGAAATATATTATTCTTTGCTTTTATAGCTACAATGATGATACCAAGCCATGTAACTCTTATACCTAATTATAAAATAATTGTAGATATGAATTTATACAATAGCTTTACAGCAATTTTCTTATCGAGTATGTTTACGGCATCAAATGCATTTAATATATTTTTCTTTAGGCAATATTTTTTAAGTATTCCAAAGGATTTAGAAAATGCAGCAATAGTAGATGGATGCTCTAAAATAGGTATATTTTTTAAGATAGTATTACCAAATGCTAAACCAGCAATAGCAACAACAGCCATTTTATCCTTTAGAAATGTATGGAATTCATTTTTATGGCCAATGTTAGTTATAAATGATTATGATAAACTTCCTCTTACTGTAGGGTTAAACTATCTTAAAGGAAGTGAACCTAACTGGGCAGTGTTATTAGCTGGTGCAACTCTTAGTATAATTCCTATTGTAATTATATTCTTAGTATTCCAAAAATATTTTATGGCATCAACAATGAACTCAGGTTTTGGAGGAAAATAAATATTTAAATCTGTAAAACAAGGAGAAATAATTATTTTTCCTTGATATATAAATTATAAAACGGGGGGATTTCAATGAAAAAATTATTAAAAAAATCAATTGTAGTATTACTATCATTAGTAATGACTATTGGTCTCGTAAGCTGTGGTAGCTCTGATAAAGGAAAGGATAGTGCTAGTGCAGATAATCCAAAGACATTAAAAGTTTATACTTGGTGGGATATAACTAAATTTGCACATCTACAAAAGATGAAAGAAGATTTTGAAAGTAAAAATCCTGATATAAAACTTGAATTTATTACAGTTTCTGGTGATAAATATGCAGATACTATGGTTACTAAGCTAGCTGGTGGAGAAATACCTGACGTAATGATGCTTGCAATGGATCAAGTTCCACGTTATGCAAAAAAGAATATGGTTATGCCATTAGACGATTTAGCAGATCAAGAATATAAAGATTCTTTATATCCAGTTGTTAAAGATGCTTTAACAGTTGATGGAAAAATGTATGCAGCAGGCCGTGATGTTACTCCTAAAGTAATGTATATAAATACAAAGATGTTTAAAGATGCAGGAGTTGAAATTCCAAGCGATACATGGACAATGGATGAGTTTGTAGAAATAGCAAAACAACTTACTAAGGGTTCAGGAGCTGATGCTCAATGGGGATATTACTGGAAAAACTTCACTGATCAAACATATGCTCATATAGCTGCTTTTGGAGGGGAGTTATATTCAGAAGATGGAAAATCAAGTGTACTATCAACTGATGAAAATACAAAGAAAGCTGTACAGTTTATGTATGATCTAACAAATACTTATAAGGTTTGCCCAACTAATGCACAAGCAACTCAATTTGGTGATAATGAATATTCAGCATTTATGGCTAATAAAGTAGCAATGCAAATAGGTTCACTTTCAACAATATCAACTTTGGATACTAATAAGACTGAATATACAGTTTTACCAATTCCTTCTGTAGATGGCGTAAGTAAATCATCTTCATTTGTAAATACATGGGTTATTCCAAAGGGTGCAGAAAATCCAGAATTATCTTGGCGTGTAGTTGAATTCTTATCAGGAAAAGATGGACAACAAATTGCTTTAGATATGAAATTCGGCTTACCAGCTTCAAATAAAGTTGATACATCAAAATTTGTAAGTGAAAATAGTTACAACAAATATTTTGTAGATGCATTAGAAACAGCAGTTCCATATCCAGTAAATATTAATGGATCAGAGTTTCAAAATATGTTTGTAAAGGAATGTGAATCTCTTTGGGCAGGTGCTATTACTCCTGATGAATTTGAACAAAGAGTAGATGAACAAGGAAAAGAAATTTTAAGTAAAGAATAAAAATTAGAATTTGGGAGGCCGAAAGGCATCCCAAATTTACTATTTAAAATTGGGAGAGTAATATGAGAAATTTTTTAGTTTGTGATGGTGGTGGAACAAAAACAGATTTTCTTATATTCAATGAAAAAGCAGAAATATTAAGCTGTTATAAATGCACAGGTACTAATGCTTTATTTATAGATGAGGAAAAAGCTATTAACAATGTTATTGAAGGAATAAATGAATGCGTAGCTAAAGCAGGATTAACAGTTAATGATTTAGATTTAATATGTTTATTTATACCAGGATTTGAAAAATGTATAGATATAATAAAGAGAAAAATTAATATAAAAAATATTAAATGTCTATCAGATGTAGAGAATGCTTTTTTTGGAGCTATGGGAAAATCGTACGGAATTGTAGTTTTAAGTGGAACAGGATCTTTTTCAATTGGAATATCCAAGAGCAATAAAAAAGTAGTAAGTGGTGGATGGGGTCCTTTAATTGGAGATAAAGGCAGTGGATATCATATTGGAATTATGTGTCTTGAAAAGCTTGCATATTATTACGATAACAATATAAAAGATAGTAGGTTACGAGAACTATGTCTAGAAAAGTTTAAAATAGATAATGAATTTGAAATTAGAAAAATAATATATTCAAAAGAATTTGGAAGAGAAGATGTAGCAGAAGTATCAAAAATTGTTGCACAAGCAGCAAAAGAACAAGATAAAGATGCAATCAATATTTTAAAGAAAGCTGCATCGGAATTAGTAGAATTAGTTTCTATATTAAATAGACGATTAAATAATGAAATATTACCAGTTTCATTAATAGGAGGAGTTACTAATATTGGAGATTTATTTATAAATTTTTTTAAAGATGAACTATCGTTAAAATGCAAAAATTTATATTATGAAGATCCAAAATATGATCCTTTAATAGGAGCAATGCTATATGTTTTATTAAAAGAAGCCAATATAGATATTGAATGTGATAAAGATGTATTAAGTAGTTTATCTAAATATAGGAGGATATAGAGTTATGTTAATGGATAAGTATTTTGAAGAAATGAAAAAAGTATTAGTAAAAATAGAAGATACACAAAAAGAAAAAATAGTAAAAATATCTGAGGAAATTGCAGATAGATTAGAGAAGGGTGCAGCTTGGCACATAATGGATACAGGACATATGCTTATGTTTGAAGGGGTTGGACGTACAGGTGGTATGATGGCTCTTCAACCAATAAAAATAACATGTGAAATAGAAAATCCAGTAAGATATAGAGCTTCAGCATCAAAAGGTGCAGTAGGTTATGATAGTATTCCTGGATTTGCAGATTTTGTAATAGGAAGATCTAATATATTAGCTGGTGATATTATTATGATAGGTTCAGTTTCTGGCTATAAACATTTCCCTGTAGACTTGGCAATTAAGGGAAATGACTTAGGCTGTTTAACTATAGCTATAACAACAGTTGAGTATTCTAGTAAGCTTAAATCAGATCATCCAAGTGGATTAAGACTTTTTGAAGCTTGCAAATATTATTTGGATAACTGTAGTAATTATGGTGATACATTAGTAGAAGTTGAAGGGTTTGGTCAAAAAATTTGTCCAGCAAGTGGAATTTCTGCAAGTTATATAATGTGGGCTATACAAAGTACAGTTGTAGAAAAACTTCTAGCTAAAGGACTTAAACCTAGTGTGTATATATCTAATCATATGGATAATGCAGCAAAAATTAATGGTGAAGCAATTGATAATTATACAAAGTATGGATATTAATATTAGAGGTGTGTTATGAGATTAATAGGAAAGACATTTATTTGTCAGTATTCAAGTGATACGAATAACTTTAGTAGTATTAAAAATTCTATTACTGGTGATGAATATATAAAAAAAGATATAAAGCAATCTATCATAGAATTATATGGGATAAGTGGTAAAAATAAGTTGAAATTAATCCCAGAAGAAGTTGAGGTATTAGGGAATGAAAAGAAATTAGAAATAAAAATTAAAAAGTTTTCTAATAAAAATATTCTTTGTAATTTATATGTAGAGGCTATTGAAGATAAAATTGTTATTAATGCGGATATTGAAAATTTGGATGATAGCATAGATATAACTGAAGTTCTAATGCCACATATATCAGGAATATTTCTTGGAGAAAGTTATAAAGACGATATAATCATTTATCCTCATCATGCAGGTGAAAAAACAGTAAATCCTGTAATAGGTTACGGAAAAAATAAAAAGGATTTTTGGAGAGCTAGTAGTGTAAAGTTTAAAGATATCTATAGAAGAGAAATAAACTATTGTGGGTTAGCTTCAATGAGTTGGATGTACTATTATGATGATAATAATGGATTATATATAGGAAGTCATGATGAAAGATTCCCTGTAACAGGGATAATTGCTGAAACAAGTGGAGTTGAAAATAATCCATGGATGGGTTTTGGATTTAGAAAATATAAAAGAATAACTAAGGGAGAAAAGTATAGTACTGGAGATTATGTGATTGCAATTACAGATAAAGATTGGCATTATGGCTCAAAAATATATAGAAACTACATTGGAAAATACTTAGATTTTGATCATAACCCAGATTATTTAAATGAACAGTATGCTTTAAATCAATGTTATAACTTCAAAAGAAACGGAAAAATAGAAAATACATTTGATAAAATTCCATATTTATATGAAAAGGGGAAAGAACTTGGAGTTAATCATATGTTTTTAGCAAGCTGGAATAGAACAGGATTTGATTCTTATTACCCAGAATATTATCCTGATATGGAGCTTGGATCAGCTATGGAGTTTAGAAGAGGTCTTGAATATGTAAGAAATAATGGTGGACAATCTACATTATATATAAATGCTAGAATTTTTGATGTTGAATCAAACTTCCACAAAACTCTTGGTGAAAAAATGGCTATTTTAAATGAAAATGAAGAGATGATTTATGAAACATATGGTCCAGCTAAGTTTACGGTAAATTGCCCGTCAGATAAGTTATGGAGAGATTTTTTGTTAGATACTGCAGAATTTACAGTAAAGGCTTATGGATGTGATGGAATTTATCTTGATCAACTTGCTTCAGCTGAACCTTTGCCTTGCTATAACAAAGAGCATAGTCATGAAGATATTGGTGATTTTAATAATGGAAATATTTATGTGTTAAAAGAATTATTAGGAAGACTAAGAAAATATAATCCAAATTCATATATAATGACGGAAAACTGTGGGGATATTTATGGTAGCTATACATGGGGTAATTTAACATGGAATGGCGCAGAGTATGATGAATTTTACAATGTATTTAAATATACATTCCCTGAATTTGCTCAAGTTAATATGGTTAACCCTAGAGGGTGGGAGCCAGATGAAGATAAGAGATATAAATATTTCTTTAAGGATATGCAAAGAGCTATAGTTTTAGGAAATATATTATGGATGGGATTAACAACTAGGCTAACAGAAGAGGCAGGAGAAATTCATAACTATGCTAAAAAAGCTTTAAATTTTAGAAAAAATATACAAGAATATGTAATTAGCTCTTATTTTATTGATAATAAATATATTGAATTTATTAGTAAGGATTGTGATGCATCTGGTTATCAATTATCAGAAAATAAATATGCTTTTATAGTAGGAAATTGTGATATGGTTACTGATGCAAACTTAAAATTAAGATTTGATAATAAAATTAAAAAAATTGAAAAGTATGATATAGATTGGAACAAAGAGGAAATAGACGTAGAGAGTAATGAAATAAGTTTATATATTGGAAGTAGTCGACTATATTGTTTTGTTATAAATAGTTAAACAAAAATGAAATAGATGCTATAAAAATCATGGCTAAAACCAATAAAAATCTGTTATAGTAGTGCCTTGGAAATACATCTTTCAAATTTATTATGGGAGGATTTTATGGAATTTAAATATTTTGATAGAATAAGAGAGTTACTTAATGAAGTAGAGAATAAAGAAAATAATTCTATGAGTAAAGCTGTTGATATATTAGTAAATACAATATTAAATAAAAAATCTATATTTGTATTTGGAGCCTCACATGCAGGAATAATTACTGAAGAACTATATTATAGAGCAGGAGGATTAGTATTAATAAATCCTATTTTTGCAAAATCTCTTATGCTTGATACATCACCAATTACAATGACAAGTAATATGGAAAGATTAGTAGGTTATGGAGAAACTATATGTAAAAACGTACCTATGAAAGAGGGGGACATACTAATAGTTCATTCAGTTTCAGGTAGAAACCCAGTTTCTATTGAAATTGCATTAGAGGCAAAGAGAAGAAAAGCATATGTTATTTGTATAACAAACTTAGAATATTCAAAAACTGTTACGTCTAGACATCCATGCGGTAAGAATTTATATGAGGTATGTGATATAGTTATAGATAACCATGGAGATATAGGTGATGCTTGTGTAGAATTAGATGGGTTAGATCAAAAGGTTAGTCCGTCATCTACTGTTATTGCTGCTACAATAATGAATTCAATAATTGCTGAAGTAACGCAAAAGTTAATTGATAAAGGAATAAGTAAGCCACCAATATTCTATAGTGCTAATATTGATGGTGGTGATGAGCTAAATAGAAATATTTATAACGAGTATAAGGAGGCTATACATTATAAATATTAAAATTAACTAATGTAACTTTAATATTGTTGATATACTAAAATAGAAAGTGAACTTATTCACTTTCTATTTTTATTTTTTAATAATATAATAGAATTATAATTATTGGAGGTAATATATATGTTTAGACCGATTTAGCAAAATCCTAAAATTATAAAGAACTTGTTGCACAATGAAAAATGAAGAATTTAAAGTGGAAAATTAATGAAGCAATTCTATTGGGAGTTTTAAAAATATAATTTATTTTAGTAATTCCAGAGGGGTTAGATCATTAATTAGTCATTATTAATTGTTCATTATTAATTGAGCTGTCTTTAGGAGGATGTTAAATTGAATAAGAAAGTAAACATATATTTACTTAATATTATAGTCTTTTTACAAGGACTAGTATTTTATGCTCCAGTAGCAACACTATATAGAGAAAATAGAGGGATATCAATATCTCAAATATTCTTAATAGAGTCTATATATATGATATTAATAATGCTATTAGAGATACCTTGGGGAATATTTGCAGATAAGTATGGTTATAAGAAAACATTAGTATTATCTAATTTAATTTTCTTTATATCTAAGATTGTATTTTTTAAGGCGGATTCCTTTTCTATGTTTTTATTAGAAAGATTTTTACTAGCAGCTGCTATATCAGGACTATCGGGCTGTGATTCTACAGTATTGTACTTATCATTAGATGAAAATGATAATAGTGAAAAAGCTTTTTCAAGGTATGGATTTTTTTCAAATGTTGGCTTTTTATTAGGTTCAGTTATATCAACATTTATTATTAATATTTCAATAGATCTTTCAGCTTATTACACTATAATACCCTATGGTTTAGCATTTATTATTTCTCTCTTTCTTTTAGATGTTAAGGGAGAAGGTAAGAAAAGCAAGGGAATACTCTTTAATATTAAAGAGGCAATTAGCAAAAAGGAAATTATAATTTTAATTCTAGGTATTGCTTTAGTTGCAGAGGTTGTCCAAAGTATAACAGTATTTTTGAATCAAGGAATATATATAAGAAGTGGTATAGATATTAAGTATTTTGGAATAATGTTAGCTGGAATTGAAATTATAGGGCTAATATCTGTAAAATCTTATAAAATAACAAAACAGATAGGACAAAGAAAATCAATACTATTATTTATAATATGTATATTGGTTAGTTCATTATCTTTAGTATTTATAAAAAATCCAATTTTAGCCTTTATTTCAATAGTTGTAATATCAACAAGTATGGGCTTTATAGAACCTATTTTTATGGATATACAAAATAAATCTATAAAGATTGCAGATAGGGCTACTATATTATCAATTTACTCTATAATTGGAAGTATAGTTTCTGCTATTGTAAGTCCAATAATAGGTAGCGCTTCAAATGCTTCATTAGATATTGGAATATTTACATGTTTTATAATAACCTTAATAGCTGTTACTTTAATTAATATAAATTATAAAAACTAACATAGTTATAAAGAGATTAAAATAGATAAGAAAAGTTTTTTGAAATAGCTTTTAAAACTATAGTAAAATTGGACTAAAATAGATTTCAAATCAGCATGTAGTTTGCAAGTTAAGAGTAAGTTTACTTTTAGCAAACTACATGCTTTTTATAAATTTAATATACTATTTAATTTTATTTGATATACTAGTGTTATAAATTTAAAGAAATGAGGGGAAGAATGAATTTAAAATTTAAAAATATTGATAGCTACAATTATAATGAAGCTATAAGCTTAAAAGTGAAAAAAAGCCAGGAAGGTTTTATTGAAACAGTCAGTGAGTGTTTAGATGAAGCCAAGGAACTATCTTTATGGAGACCAGTAGGCATATACGATAATAATGAGATTATAGGATTTGCTATGTATGGTTTATGGAAGAATGAAGGTAGCTTGGGTAGAGTATGGCTTGATAGATTTATGATAGGAGAAAATTTTCAGGGAAATGGATATGGAAAGGTTTCTCTTAAATCTATAATTAATAAGATCACTAAAGAATATAAGTGTAGTGAAATATATTTAAGTATTTATGAAAATAATACTACTGCAATAGATTTATATAAAAAGTTTGGATTTGAATTTAATGGTGAGCTTGATAGAAATGGTGAACTAGTTATGAAATTAGAGGTGTAAAATGTTAACTATAAGAGAAGAAGAAATAAAAGACTATAATGAAGTTAAAAAAGTAGTAGAAGAAAGCTTTAAAACTGCTGAATTCTCAGATAAGGATGAACATAATTTAGTTAGAAGATTAAGAAATAGTAATGAATTTATAAAAGAGCTATCTTTGATAGCAGAAGAGGAAAATGAAATATTAGGATATGTGCTTTTAACAAAAGCATTAATTAAAGGAGAAAGCACATCTTATGAAACTTTAGCATTAGCTCCTTTAGCTGTATTACCTAAACATCAAAAATCTGGTATAGGTAAAAATCTTATGAATAAGGCAATAGAAAGGGCTAAAGAATTAGGCTATAAATCAATAGTCGTACTTGGACACGAAAATTATTATCCTAAGTTTGGATTTGAAAAGGCTAGTAAGTATGGAGTTAAAGCACCTTTTGAAGTTCCAGATGAAGCATTTATGATTTTAGAATTATTACCAGGTGGTTTAAATGGGGTTAGTGGAATAGTTAAGTATTCTAAAGCTTTTTTTGAGTAGATGCTTAGTAATAAGTCTAAGTAAATGAATAATTAAGGATATAATTTATCCACCAATATTTAAGATAAAAATTAGATTTCAAATTTTTAAGAATATATTAGAAAAAAGAGCTGTTGTGGGGGAGATTTAAACTCCACTAGCAATAGCTCTTTTTTACTTTATTTTAATGACTTAAGTTTATTTAATATTTCAAGATACTCTTTTTCTAACAACTCTTTTTTATCACCATTACTTTCGAAGGATAATAATGATATTAATTCTGAAAGTTTAGTTTCAAGGATTAGCTTATTTTCCTGAAGTAATTTTTCTTCTTTATTAATCTTAGGTTTATTTTTACAGTTAATAAACTCATCATAACTTCCATCAAATTGAGTAATTTTATTATTATCAATCTCTATTATATTATCACAGATATTAGAAATAAACTTTCTATCATGAGAGACAATTAATAGTGTCTTATTAGTATTTTTAATGGCATTTTCAAGGGCTTCCATACACTTAATATCTAGATAATTTGTAGGTTCATCTAGGATAATAAGATTATTATCTGATAAAAGAAGCTTACAAATTGCAACCTTAACCTTTTCACCACCACTTAAAGTAGATACCTTTTTAAAAACAGAGTCTCCTTTAAATCCAAAGCCATCTAAGTTTATTCTGATAAAGCTTTCTAAATATGAAGAATCAATTTGTATATTTTCTAGGATGCTTTTGTTGGAATCTAATATATTTTGCTCTTGGTCTAGAAATCCTAAAACAACATTATTAGCTATTTTAATGCTATCATTTTGATTTTTTACTAATTCTTTTAGCAGAGTACTTTTTCCTGAGCCATTTTTACCTAATAAAGCTATTTTCTTACCTTTCTTTATTTTAAAGCTTACATCTGATAATAAAACTTTATCATCAATAATAATATTAAGATGTTTTACTTCTATAGGATTTTTAGAAGTAAGCTCTAAGCTGTTTATTACACTTATCTTTATTAATTTATCTGTCTTGGGCTTTTCTTTTATTTCTAGATGGTCAATCCTACTTTGAATAGCTTTTATATTGTTATCTATATGCTGCTTGGATTTTTGATCTCCCATCTTATGAAGCCTAGCTTCAGAGTTACCCATTCTTTTAGGAGTTTTTCTAATATTATCTCTTTGTTTCTCCTTATTAAATACTGCATTTTCAAGTCTCTTCTTTTCAGTTTTATAATTAATATATTCAGTGGTTTGTCTTTCTTTTTCTGATTTCTTAAGCTCTAAATATTTTGAATAATTACCTTTGTATATATTAACTTTTCCATCTTCAATTTCAAAAATTGTATTACATAAAGTATCTAAGAAATTTCTATCATGGGAGACTAGTAGTAAGGAACCAGAGTGGCTTTTAAACATTCCTTCTAAAGTTTCAATACTAGTACTATCTAGATTAGAAGTTGGTTCATCAGCGATTATTAGTTCAGTATTTTTACTTAAAGCATTAGAGATTTTAAGTTTTACTTTTTCTCCGCCAGATAGGTGGTTTTTATATTCATCTGGGGCATTAAATATGCTTTTAATCTTACTTGAAGTAGATTCTTCATCTAAATGGTCAAGCTGACTTATATAAGAAAAACTTTTAGTTAAAGATATACTTCCTGAATCCACAGATTCTTTTCCAATTAAAATTCTTAATAAGGTACTTTTACCAACTCCATTAGGACCAACTAATCCTATTTTATCACCGGATAGTATTTCAAGTTTCTTTATATCTAATAATAATCTATCACCATAATATTTTTTTACATTGTTTAATAATGCTAATTGCATAAAAAAATCCCTCCTTATTTTGGGAGAGAGTTATAGACTTATAAAAAGGCAACACAAATAAACCTCTAGTCATAATCTACTCCCCATAAATTTGTGCATAATAAATAAGCCTAAGACCTTCTATGCACTAAAATTAATTAAAGTAGATTACATTCTCATTGTTGAAATTACCTTTTCCTTTCAAATTTTATATTTACATAAGAAATTTTATCTCATACATATAGTATATACAATATTATAATTTTTAGATAGAAAAAATTATAGAAAGTTTAATAGAATAATTTTAGACCTTTAGTATAAATGATATAATTAATAGTAATCACTTAGAAGGAAGTAGGGATTATGAGTAAGATTATTAAAAAAGAAATCAATAAATTAATTAAGAAAGAAAATAAGATAATTAATAAAAAAAGAAGCAAGATAATTAAAGATAAATTAGATCCAGTATCAGAAAAAATAGAAGAGAAGATTCCAGAAAAATTGAAGGGAACTTTAGAAAGTGCCTTTTATAATGCCTTTAAGATAGTTTTTCAAAAGGGTAGCAAGTATATAGAAAAGTTATATGACAAGGAAAAATTAAAATTAGATCATGATATAAATAATTATTCATTAAATAAAAGAATGACAAGAAAAATCTTAAAATTACTCGATTCTCAAGGAAAGAAAAGTAATTTAATTAATTCAGCTATTTCAACTATTGAAGGTGTAGGACTTGGAGTTTTAGGAGTAGGAATACCTGATATTCCATTATTTATTTCAATGATACTTAAAACTGTATATGAAATTGCGTTAAGTTATGGATTTAGTTATGAAGAAGATAATGAAAAAATATATATTTTAAATTTAATTAATGTAGCATTAACAAGTGAAGATGAGAAATTAATATATAGTGAAAAGTTAAATGATATAGAAAGAAAAATAACTTTAGGATTAGAACTAGAAAATCTTCTAGATGAGGAAATAAAGGAGACTTCTAGAGTATTATCAAATAATTTATTAATAGCTAAGTTTATTCAAGGTCTTCCTATTGTTGGTGTGCTAGGAGGAATAACTAACTATCAATATTTAACTAAGGTAAGCAAGTATGCACGAATTAAGTATAAGAAAAGATATTTGACTAAATATTAATTAGTAATTTCTTAGGAAAATACTAATTATTTAAGAAAGGTGAATAAATGAAAAAAACAATAGGAATACTTGCTCACGTAGATGCTGGTAAAACAACATTTTCTGAGCAAGTACTTTATCATACAAATACTATTAGGAATAGGGGAAGGGTGGATCATAAAACTTCTTTTTTAGATACTAATAATATAGAAAAAGAAAGAGGAATTACTATATTTTCTGACCAAGCAATTTTTGAAATAAATGATTCAACATATTATTTACTTGATACCCCTGGACATATTGATTTTAGTTCAGAGATGGAAAGGACATTAAGTATTTTAGATTATGCAATATTGATAATTAGTGCAGTGGAAGGAATACAAGGACATACTGAAACTATTTGGAATTTATTAAGAAGATATAATGTACCAACTTTCTTTTTTATAAATAAAATTGATAGAACAGGTGCAGATTTAGAGAAAATAATTGAAGAAATCAAAGGAGACTTAACTGAGGATATATGCTACATAAATAAGTTTAGGGCCCTAGATGAAGAAACAATAGAGTGTATATCTGAAAAAGACGATATACTATTAGAAAAATATTTAAATGGTGATTATGAAGAAGAGGAATGGATATTAGCTTTAAAAACTCTTATTAAAGAAAATAAAATCTTTCCGTGTCTTTCAGGTAGTGCTCTTCAAGATGAGGGTATTGAAAGTTTCTTAAATATTTTTAATGAATTAACTATTACTAATTATAATGAAGTAAGTGATTTTTCAGGTAGAGTGTATAAGGTGAAATATGATGAGAATGGTACTAGGTTAACTTTTATAAAATCCTTAAGTGGTAGTTTAAAGGTTAGAGATGAGGTATCTTATGGAAAAGATAATGAAATAAGAGAAAAGGTAAGTAGTATAAGAATTTATAATGGAAGTAAGTTTTCTACAGTTGATAAGGTTGTAGCAGGTGATGTTTTTGCAGCTACTGGGATAACTATGGCAGGAGCTGGTAGTGGGATTGGAGAATTAAAGGATTGTATAGATTTCAATATGGTACCAACATTAATGTCAAAAGTTATCTATGATTCTTCATATAATGTAAAAGATATATTAAGGTATTTTAGGATTTTAGAAAGTGAAGATCCAGCATTAAATGTAAATTGGAATGAAGCTCTTCAAGAAATTCAAGTATCCATTATGGGGAAAATTCAATTAGAAGTATTAAAAGAAGTGGTAGAGGAAAGGTTTAATTTAAAGGTAGACTTTGGGCCTTGTGAGATTATGTATAAGGAAACTATAGGAAATATATCCTATGGATATGGTCATTTTGAGCCATTAAAGCATTATGCAGAAGTTCATTTAAAATTAGAACCTAATAATAGAGGAGAAGGTATAACCTTTGAAAATAAATGCCATGCAGATGATTTAACTACAGGTCATCAGAATTTAATTAAGACTCATATTTTTGAAAGAGATCATCATGGGCTATTAACAGGCTCACCTATTACAGATATAAAATTTACATTACTAACAGGAAGGGCTCACAATAAACATACTGAAGGTGGTGAGTTTAGAGAGGCTACCTTTAGAGCAATTAGGCAAGGATTAGAAAAGATAGAAAATATACTTTTAGAGCCATATTATAAATTTAAAATAGATGTTGATTTAGAGTATATGGGAAGAGTAATTTCGGATATTCAAAGATTAAAGGGAAGTTTTAATCCTCCAGATAATAAGTTAAATAAGGTTACTATAACAGGAAGAGGTCCAGTATCTACTTTCATGGATTATAGTGCAGAAATACTTACTTTTACTAAGGGAAAAGGGAGTATAAATTTAATTTTTGATGGATACGATGTATGTCATAACAGTGAAGAAGTAATAGAAAGGTTAGGATATAATAAAAATGCAGATATAGAGTATTCTTCTAGCTCAGTATTTTGTTCAAAAGGACAAGGTTTTGTAGTACCTTGGGACAAAGTTGAAGAATATATGCATTGTGATAAAATGCGAAGCATTTTATTAATGAAAGAATGAAAGAATTAAAAAATGAAAAAATGCCTAAAAAAATCTTTACAGATTTTTTATAAGGTAATCTTTAAAACAAAAGAGATTTTGCATTGCAAAACCTCTTCCTTCATTTTTTCATTCTTTCATTTCTTAATTTTTTCAATTTAAAACAAATGTGCATAAAGTTTATTGCCATCTTCAAATACAGTAACAGTGAAGTAGTTCCATGGAACTACAGTTGCTCCAACTCTTGAAACGGCAGCTCTTATTTTAAAACTTGAACCAGTGTTTGTTTTAGAGTTTGGACCTTCAAAGGTAACTCTATCTAGTCTTACAACCATTTCTTCACCAGTGCTTAATTCCATTTGTTCTCTTAGTGAATTTAAATCTTTAATTAGCTTTTCTTTATCTTCATTAGTAATTGATATATATCCTTTTTCAGTATTAGTATCAATAGAAACTAAGTAATCAAAAACAGCTTGATCTTCGTTTAAATATAAATATAATAAATCTTTTACAAAATCCATCTCTTTATATTCACCTGCTACGTAACTGATTCCTTGTTGATCATCATAAATATTATCTCCAACATTAATTAAAGATAGGTCCTTAGTGGAAGTATAAACTTTGTTCAAAGCTTCAAAATCAGTGATTTTAATAGGCTCATCTTCTTTTGAGACTTCATCTTCTGTAGTTGTATCTTCAACAACATTTTTATCCATAGGTGTCTCTTTAAATAATGAGCAAGAAGTCAAGTTAAAAGATAAAGATAAAACAATAATTCCTAATAATATTTTTTTGTTCATAAATTCTCCTTTAAATGCGTAGTTTAAAATGATTGCAAGATAGTTAATTTGTAAAATTAAAATAAAATCTATACGATTACTATTCTTTAAAGTAATTGTAAGATAAAATAGTTCAAAAGTAAATTAACAAAAAGTTAATTAATAATTTTTGTAAAAGTTGATTAATTTACATTTTATTAATATAATTAAGTATATAGAATATACATTAGGAGGAAAAATCATGTCAGTTAAAATGTTGCATACTTGCATAAGAGTAATGGATTTAGAAAAATCTTTAAAATTCTATCAGGAGGCTTTAGGACTTATAGTAACTAGAAGAAAAGATTTCCCAGAGCATAAATTTAGTTTAGTATATTTATCAAATGAAGTAGGTGGATATGAAATAGAGCTTACTTATAATTATGATGTTGAAAAACCGTATGAGCTAGGAAATGGATATAGTCATATGGCAGTAGAAGCAGAAGATTTAGAAGCTATGAGAGAAAAACATGTAGCTTTAGGTTATGAAGTGACACCATTTAAGGGATTACCAGGAACAAAGCCATCTTATTATTTTGTTACAGATCCAGATGGATATAAAATTGAAGTAATTAGGGCAAAATAATATGGTCAATTAGATAATGCAATAAAAATGGTATATAATTGAAATATAATTTAAAGGATGAAGGTGAATATTATGAGTAAAATATCAATAATTGGAGCAGGAGCAATTGGAGCAACCACAGCCTTTGCCTTACAACAAAAACAAGTTGCAAGGGAAATAGTGATTAATGATATCAATCAAGAAAAAGCACTTGGAGAGGTTTTAGACTTAATCCATGGAAGTGCTTTAAATAGCCCTTGTACTGTTACCTTAGGAGCTCTAGAAGATACTAAGGATTCAGATATAATCATTATTACTGCAGGTGTAGCTCAAAAGCCAGGAGAAACTAGATTAGATTTAGTTGATAAGAATTACAAAATTTTTAAAAGTTTTGTTCCAACGCTAGCAAAGTTAAGTCCAAATGCTATCTTATTAGTAGTATCTAATCCAGTAGATATACTAGCGTATATGACTTACAAACTATCAGGATTCCCTAAGGAAAGAGTAATAGGTTCTGGAACGGTATTAGATACAACAAGATTAAGAAGTTTACTTGGAAAATATTTTGGAATAGATGGAAGAGTAGTTCAAGGTTATGTTCTAGGTGAACATGGTGATAGTGAATTTGTTCCATGGTCATCATTAACTATAGGAAATATTCCAATAAAAGATTTTTCAAAGCAACTTTCAATTGAGTGGGATGAAGCAACAGAAAAAATTATTGCTGATGATGTTAAGAACGCAGCTTATGAAGTTATTAACAGAAAGGGCGCAACAGCATTTTCAGTAGCAGCAGTACTAACTAGAATAGTTGAAGCATTCTTAAAGGATGAAAAGACAGTTCTATCAGTTTCAACGTTATTAGATAATTATTGTGGAGTTAACGAAACATATTTAAGTGTTCCAACAATAGTAGGTAAAAATGGTGTTGAGAGAGCATTATCAATAGAGTTTTCTAAAGAAGAAGAAGAAAAGTTTGTTAATTCAGCTAAGCTAATGAAACAATATATTGATAGAATAAATGAAACTAAATAAAAAATAGTTAAAAGGAACAGTAGATAATGAATCTAAAAGCCATTATCTACTGTTCCTTTTTTAATTAATGATTTTCTAATATCACTTATAAAAAATAAGTTTAATTTAAGTAAGGAAAAATAAACTATAAATGTTTCCTAAATGTTAAATTTTACTTATTAATTAATTCATTGCGTAATAGCCCCTTCATTTTAGGTATATTTTAAAATGCTAAACATATTATTATATAGTTATTTTATCAATTTTATATAGGGGATGATCTGTTGAAGAATTTTTATAATACTATTTTTAAAAATAAATTAATACGTAATTTAATTATAGTTATATTCTCTCTTTTTATTATATACATAGGCATATCCATGTATTTTTCAAAGCACTTTTTCTTTAATACTATAGTAAATGGAGTTGATTTATCACTTAAAGATAAAAATTCTGTAGCTACTAGCTTTAGTGATTTTTTAGAGGAGTATAGTATTGAGATAGTAGATAGAAATGGTGAAAGTCAAACTATAAAAGACAATATTTTAGAAAAGGGAACGATGTTAGACTCTGAAGAAGCAATATTTAAAGATATAAAAAGTAAACAAAATTCATTGATATGGATAACTTCTTTATTTAAAAAGAATCAATATAATATTGATAATATTTATAGTATTGATGAAAAAGAACTATTAGATATAGTAAATGAGTTAAATGTCTTTAAAGGAGAAATTATTTCCCCTAAAAATGTAAGATTTGTATATAAGGATGGCAAATATGAAATAGTAGAAGAAGTATATGGTAATGAAGCTAATAAAGAAAGAGTTTATGAAGGAATAAAAACAGCTTTATTAAATGGGGAAACATATATTAACTTAGATGAAGAAGGATGTTATGAAAGTCCTAAATATACTATTAATTCTGATAAAACAAAAGAAGTAGAAAAGGAACTAAGTAAGTATATTTCTACTAATATAACCTATGTATTTGGAGAGGAAAAAGAGGTTTTATCTGGAGAGAGAATTAATAAATTTATTACAATAAATGATGATTTAGAAATTGAATTAAGTAAGGAAGAAATAAGACTTTATATTAAAGAGTTAAGTGATAAGTACAATACTGTTGGAATTACTAGAGAATTTAATACTTCTATAGGTAGTACAGTTCAAGTTGAAGGAGGATATTATGGATATAAGATTAATTCTGTTGCTGAAGCTAGTTTGTTAATAGAAAATATTAAGAATGGAGCAGTAATAGAAAAGGAGCCTTCATACAGCCAAAAAGCATTACTTAGAGGAGAAAATGATATTGGGGATACTTATGTTGAAATAAATTTAACTAGGCAATATATGTGGTTTTATAAAGAAGGAAAAATTATAGCTCAAGGTAGTGTAGTTACAGGAGATCCTAGAAAGGGAAATTCAACTGATACAGGAACGTATATGCTTAACTATAAGCAAAAGGAAGCTACACTTAGAGGAGCTAATTATGAGGCTAAGGTTAATTATTGGATGCCCTTTAATGGTAATGTTGGAATTCATGACGCTAGCTGGAGATACAACTTTGGGGGACAAGTATATTTAAGTGATGGGACTCATGGATGTGTTAATGCATCTTTATCATTAGCTAAAAAAATATATGAAAATATAGAAGAAGGTACACCAGTAATTTGCTATAAAGATAAGTAATAAAAATAACAATTTATTAATAAATTGTTCTAAAAGAAAAGCAAGATAAATAATATATTATATGTAAATAAGCCATTTAAAATTGATAATGGTAAATATAAAGATAGGATTTGAGTTAAAAAACTTAAATCCTATCTTTATATAGATTCTAAATTAAGTATTCATGGGCAAAATAACTAAGATTAAATATTAATTTTGGAGGTGCCTGATGAAAAAGTTAGAGAATAAAATAGCATTAGTAACATCATCAACAAGAGGAATTGGATTAGCTATCGCAGAAAAATTAGGAGAAAATGGAGCAAAGGTTTATCTTGCAGTACGAAGACCAGAAGCTGGAAGAGAAATAGCCAATAAAATTATAGCAAAGGGTGGCAATGCAGATGTAGTATATTTTGATGCAAAGAAGCCAGAAACATACAAGACTATGATAAGAGAAGTTATAGAAAATGAAAAAAGGTTAGATATATTAGTTAATAATTATGGTGGAACAGATGTAAAGGTAGATTTTGATGTAGTTAATGGAGATGAGGATGAATTTTTTAGAATAGTTAAAGATAATCTTCAAAGTGTTTATTTACCATCTAAAGAAGCCATTCCTCATATGATAAAAAATGGTGGAGGAAGTATTATAAATATATCTACTATAGGATCTGTAATACCCGATTTATCAAGAGTAGCTTATGTCGTGTCAAAGGCTGCTATTAACTCATTAACACAAAATATAGCTGTTCAATATGCAAGAGATAAGGTTAGATGTAACGCGGTTTTACCAGGACTTATAGCGACAGATTCAGCTAAGGATAATATGTCAGAAGAATTTTTAAATACATTTTTAAAACATGTACCATTAAATAGAGCTGGTGAAGCTGAGGATATTGCAAATTCTGTAGTATTTTATGCAAGTGATGATTCATCTTATATAACAGGTAATTTATTAGAAGTAGCTGGAGGTTTTGGAATACCAACACCACTTTTTGGTGATTCAATAAGAAAATAATATAGGGAAATATACATTTTAAGTAAAATATGTTACAATATATAAAAGGGGGAGTGAGTATGAAAGATGAAAGAATATCGTTACTTATTAAATCCATAATTTGGGGTGTAGTTTGGCTTGGCTTAGCTGCATTAATAGGTTTAATAATAACTAAGGTAACATCTTATAAAGACTTTGAAAGTGTATTATTTATTGAAGGCTTAATACTAATTTTTGTTGGGATTTTTGCTTCAATTTCAGGAGACCCCATGGGACTTTCATTGCAAGGCCTAGGTCAAAGTAATGCTCAATATATAGCAAATGCAAATTTAGAAGTGTCAAAGATGAGTAGGGAAAAGGTTAGTGGGAAAATAAATATAGGATTTGCACTTAGCACATTCTCATTAGTAATAGGTGGAGTCCTTTCAGCTGCTATAACCTTTATAATATAATATTAGAAATTTAAATTATGTAAAATAAGGAACTTAATTATAAAGATTAGGTTCCTTAATTATATAATGAGAAAATAAGTTTAATTTATTTTTATAGGTCTTTTTTTCAATTTCATCAGATTCAATAGCAATTTTTAACCTTTAATTCTTAATTTTTAATTATTAGGTAGTGCTATATATGTTATTTTATTATTAAATAATAATTTCTATTAATTAGCTCTTGCCATAATACTAAGGCTTATAGTATCATTGAGTTAATTAAAATAAGAAAAACAAGTAGGAATGAAGCAATTACGGAGGAAATAATGTTAAATATAGGATGTCATTTATCAACAACAAAAGGTTTTGAAAATATGGGAAAAGAAGCGTTAGAAATTGGAGCTAATACTTTTCAATTCTTTACTAGAAACCCTAGAGGTGGAAAAGCTAAAGATATAGATATGAAGGATATGGAGGGGCTTTTAAAAATAGCGAAAGAAAATAATTTTGCAACTATTTTAGCTCATGCACCATATACATTAAATGCATGTTCTGCAGATGAAAGAACTAGAGAATTTGCAAGAGAAATGATGGAAGATGATTTAAATAGAATGGAGCTTATGCCAAATAATTTATATAATTTCCATCCTGGAAGTCATGTTAAACAAGGGGTAGAGGTTGGAATAAACTACATAGTAGATTTATTAAATAATGTGTTAAGAGAAGATCAAACTACAACTGTTTTATTAGAAACTATGGCTGGAAAGGGTTCAGAGGTTGGAAGAACTTTTGAAGAAATAGCTGAAATAATATCTAGAGTTGAATTAAAAGATAAAATGGGAGTATGTTTAGATACTTGCCATATATATGATGCTGGATATGATATTGTTAATAACTTAGATGGAGTTTTAGAAGAATTTGATAGAGTAATTGGTTTAGATAGATTAAAAGCAATTCATTTAAATGATAGCAAAAACCCATTTAAAAGTCATAAAGATAGACATGAAAAAATTGGAGAAGGCTTTGTTGGATTAGATGCAATAACTAATATAATTAATCATCCAAAACTTAAGCATTTACCATTTTTCTTAGAAACACCTAATGAACTAGATGGTTATGCAAAGGAAATAGAATTATTAAGAAGTAGATACCAAGGATAAGTTTATAACTTTACTTTATAGTGGCTATGTAGGTTGATTTTAGATTACATAGCTACTACTTTTTTTATTTTCTTGATAGATTATATACCTTTAGATTATAATTGATATTTAGAAAGGTGTGTTTTTAGTGGAAGAGTTAATAAAAGCAATTAGAGAAATTGTTAATGAAGAAGTAATAAAGATTGTTGTTAGTAACAAATTAAATAAAGATGTTAAATATAATAAAATAAATATTGAATTAAAGAGTAATAAAAAAGGTAAGAGATATTATCAAGTTGAAAGCTTTACTGATAAGCAAGTTTTTCATGAAAATATTGAATCTAATGAATTAGAAAAAAAACTAATTGATTTAGTACATAATAATTATAAGCAACTCGGTGCTTGGACTAACACTACTACCTTTGATTTAAAGATATCTAAAAAGGGAAAAGTGTTTTTAGGTAAAAAGAAGGCTGATAACAAGAGCTTAGCTAATAAAAGTCATAATAAAGAGAAGAATTATATTTTAAAGGAAGGTATGATAATTGAGCCTTTGATAGATTTAGGTGTTTTTACTAAGGAAGGTAAGGTTATTAATTCTAAGTACGATAAGTATAAGCAAATTAATAGATTTATAGAAATAATTGATGATGAAATAAGAAAAAATAATTATAAAGAGCTTACGATATTAGATTTTGGTTGTGGGAAATCATATTTAACCTTTGTTTTATATTATTATTTTGTAGAAATTAAAAATATTAAGGTTAAAATGATAGGATTAGATTTGAAAGAAGATGTTATTAAGAAATGTAATGAAATTGCAAAGAGATATAAATACGATGATTTACATTTTGAACTAGGAGATATTAATGGATATAAGTATGAGAATAATGTTGATATGGTAATAACATTACATGCTTGCGATACTGCAACAGATTATGCTTTATACAATGCTATTAAGTGGAAGGCTAAAATGATTTTTTCAGTTCCATGTTGTCAGCATGAATTTAATGCTCAAATAAAGCCAGAATCCTTATCAATTATTTCAAAATATGGTATAATTCAAGAAAGGGTTTCTGCTTTAATGACAGACGCTGTACGTGGAAATTTACTTGAAGCAGCAGGATATAAAACTCAACTTTTAGAGTTTATAGATATAGCTCATTCACCTAAAAATATTTTAATAAGAGCATCGAAATCTAATATATCTTCAGATAAGAAAGAAAAAGCTTTAAGTGAAGTTGATAATTTAATAAAGGAATTTAACTTTAATCCAACATTATTAAATTTGTTAAAAAGTGATAAATTAATATAATCTACAGTGCTGTACTTTATTTAAGGTGCAGCATTTTTATATTATAAGAAATTATTAATAAGTTATTCTGTATATAAGTATTTATAATCTATTCCCTTAGAATTCAAGGATATAAATATAAGTTTGTTATGGGTTAGATCAAGGCGAGGTAATAAGCAAATTTATATATTTACTTAGTTAGTGATTAAGTTACTAAAAGTAAGATTAGAATAATATAAAATAGAAAATAAGAGGAGGAATTACTATGGAAAAAGACCAAATAAAATATATGATAAAAAATAAGCTAAATAGAGAGTTTATAGGACAAAAAGATTTTTTTGATGAAATAACAAATTATTTTATCTCAAAGATTGAGAAAAATGAAAAAGGAATTTTATTAATATCAGGTCAAAGAAATACATTTAAAAAAGTATCTATTAGGTATGTATTTGAAGAATTATATAAAGAAAAATTAATTAGTAAGAAAAGACTTGAAGAAATAGATCTAGCTTCATATAACTTTAATTTAGGATATAATGCTTTTTTAAGTGATTTATATGAAATACTTAATAGTGATAAGTCAGAAGGGATAATGTTTAAGAATGTAGAGAAGGCATCAGATGAAATAATAAAAGTTTTATCAAAGATACAACCTAATTCATGTATTAACCTAAAAAATAACTATACAATAAAGAATAAATTTTTAGTTGAAGCTGAAAAAGACCAAAAAAATACAATAAATCAATTTATTTGCCATAATAAATTCTTTATATTTATTTATAATTACGAAGATAAAAATGAAATGGATGAGGTAATTGAAAATACCTTCACTAATATAGATAAAGTATTGACTACAAAAGAGCTTACAGAAAGAGAAAAAAACTCTATCATAAGAAAAAGACTAAATAATGAAATAGAAAAGATAAAAAGTAATTTTGGAATTCAAATAGTTTTAGGATTTAAGGATGCCACTTTAGATAAAGATAGATATGGGGTTTGTGAGTACTTACAAAATTCTTTTAGTAAAAAAGGAAGCTTTGATATTAGTGAATATATCAATTATACCTTTAGTCATCCAATTATAAATTTAATAAATAAAGAAGGTTTAAGGCAAGGAGATAAAGCTTTAGTTTATGTAGAAAATAATAATTTAAGATGCAGAGTTAATAGTACAGTTTATAGATTATTAAAGTATTCAGTACCTACATTAGAAGAGGTTAAATATAAGCTTGAAGCCATGATTGGAGTTAAGGAATTAAAGGAATTTTTATTAAATATAGAAAACAATCATAAAGTGCAAAAAATTAGAGAGAAGCTTGGACTTAGAACTTCATATATATCATTAAATATGATTTTTGCAGGAAATGCAGGGACAGGAAAAACCAATGCAGCTAGAATAACGTATGATTATTTGAATGCTTTAGGATTATTATCTAAAGGAACATTAGTTGAAGTGAGTAAGGCAGATTTCATTTCTGATAATGTAAGTGAAACAGCAAAAAGAACTAATGATATTATAAAGTCAGCCTTAGGAGGCGTTTTATTTATTGATGAAGCTTATTCTTTATATGAAGGTGAAGAGGATAGGGTTGGAAAAGAAATTGTAGATGCTTTAATTAAGGGAATTGAAGATAATCGAAACAATTTAATTGTTATACTAGCAGGCTATGAAAAAGATATGGAAGAGTTTTTAGGGGGAAATCAAGGCCTTAAATCAAGATTTCCGAATATTATTCATTTTGAAGACTATACTCCTACTGAAATGTATGAAATAGCCCTTCAAATAGCTAAATCTAAGGGATATAGGATTTCTAAAAATGTTAAAAATGATTTGATAGATTTATTTACTAGAAATCAGCTTACTGGAAAAAATGATTTAGGTAATGCAAGGTTTGCAAGAAATATAATTGAAAATGCTATTATTTATTCTTCTAGAAAATATTTAAATAATAATAAAAGTGAAATAGATCTTTTAGAGAGAGAAGATTTTAACTTTAAAGCTAATGCTAAGTTTGATTTAGAAGAAAAGCTAAAGAATATTATAGGGCTTGAAGATGTTAAAAATCTTTTAAGAAGCCAATATAAGTTATTAATAGCTCAAGAAAAAAGAAAATCTGTTGGAGTAAATACAGAAATAGAGCAAAACTTAAATATGGTTTTTGCAGGTAACCCAGGCACAGGTAAAACCAGTATAGCAAGATTAGTTGCAGAGATGCTAAATAGTATGGGACTATTAAAGATTGGTCAATTAGTTGAATGTGATAGATCAAGCTTTGTTTCTAATATTCCAGGAGAAACCGCTAAGAAAACAGAAGAAAAATTTAAGGAAGCCTTAGGTGGAGTTTTATTTATAGATGAGGCATATACTTTAGCTAATGATAGCTTAGGTAGAGAAGCAATAGAAACTTTATTAAAGCTTATTGAAGATAATTCAAGAGAGGTAATAGTGATATTAGCTGGTTATGAAGAAGAAATGGAGAATTTCTTCGATGTAAATATAGGGCTTAGATCAAGATTCCCTTTATGGACTAACTTTAAGGACTATAATCCAAATGAACTTCTAGAAATGTCTATTAGATTAATTGAAGGTAAGGGATTTAAGTTATCTAAAAATGGATACAGCTCTTTAAAGAAAAGCTTTGTTGATATTTATGAAAATTCAGATTCACAATCTGGAAATGGAAGAATGGTTAGAAACTATGTTGAAAACCTAATAAGAGAACAAAGTATTAGAATAGTTGAAGAGGATACCAGTGCATATGAAATTAATTTAATTACTGCAAAGGACATAGAAAAATTAAATACTTCTCAATATGACAATGAGTTTGATTTAGAAAAACATTTGAAAAATTTAGTTGGTAATGAAGAAGCGAAGGAGTTTTTAAGAAATCAGTATAAGCTTATTAGAGTAAAGGAAAAGAGAAAAAAGCTAGGGCTATCTACTGATATTAATAGATATATGAATATTATATTTACAGGAAAGGTCGGTACAGGAAAGAAGACTGTATTAAACATTTTCTCAGAAATATTATATAGTGTGGGAATAGTAAAAGCTAAAAATATAGTTGAAATAAATAAAGATGAAGCAATAGATTGTATAAATAATAATAAATCATTTGAAGAAGTTCTAAATAAACAAATAGGAAAAGTAATATATATTGATGGAGCTGAATTCTTACTAAAACCGTATACTAATAAAATAATAAAAGACTTAATTAAATTTATGGATAAGAACAGCAATAATTCAGTATTAACCCTATCAGGTAAAGAAGAGGATATTAGAAAACTAATGAATATAAATCCAGAGCTTAACTATAGATTTTCTTCAATGCTAAACTTTAAAGATTATAGTAAAGAAGAATTGGTATATATGGCAATGGGAATATTAGAAAGTAAAGGATATGTATTAGATATTAATTCAGATAATGATTTATCTAGCACAATACATGAATTATACGAAAATGAAAAATTAACTTTAAGAAATGCTCTAATGGTAAAGCAGTATCTAGATATATTAATTAGAGAGCAAAGTATAAGAATATGTGATACGAAAATCAATAATAAAGAAATGAACTTAATTATGACTCAAGATATAATTAAGAGTAAGGAAAAATTCTTACAAAAAAATATTTTTATTAATAAATAGAATAACAAATATCCTATTGTGATAATCTAAATTTTGCGAAGCAAAATAATGAAAAATTAATAATGAAGAATGAAGAATGAAGAATTAAGGAAAAACTCCTTTAGAGTTTTGAAAAAAGCTGCTTTGCACCAAGATGAAATTTAAGTTTTGTTGTGCAAAACATCCTTAATTCTCCATTTTTAATTCTTAGTTAATAAAATGCTCCGCATTTTACGACTGTTTGTATTCCTTTATATTAGTAATATTTATATCTATAAATTCATTTTCATTAAACATTAAGTGACTTCCAGAGTAAGGTTTTCCATCGACAAGAATTATTACTTTATTAATTCCATAATTATAGCTATAAGTTAAGGCTAAGGTTTTTAAAGCAGAGGCTTCTGGACCAGAACCAAGACTTCTTAGCATATTATAATAAGATGGTGACAAATCCACAGTTAAGATATCATTATTTAACTTTGCAGACTTTACTGCTAAGTTATCTCCATAGTTTAAAAAATTATCGTTAGGTATATTTTTTAATTCTTTAGTTAAGGATGTTACTAAAGCACTGTCAACAACTTCGATTGACTTATCTTGATAGTAATACATATCATCACTAGCGTTATAATAGTATATTCTACAGTTCATATTTTTTACGTTTGTAGATGTAGAAGTATCATCAGCATTATAGCTATCTTTTGAGTACTGAGTAGCTGAGTTATAGTTAACATCAAAATAGCCTTTTGGTAAATCACCACGCAAAGAAGTATATAACTCATCACCAAAATAAATTGCTACTTTCTCTACATTTAAGTTATATCCATAAGTTGAAAGTAATGAGGATAATAGTCCACCTTCTGTTGAAGAGCCTAAAAGCATTTTATCAACATAAGATGATGAAAATACTACTTTTAAAACTCCAGTAGACTCATCTAAGGTTGATGATGTTATTTTAACCTTATCAGTTAAATTTAAAAAGTTATTATTTGGGGTATAATTTTGAAGCTCATTAGTTAAAGATTTTATAATTGCATTGTCAGTAACTTCAATTTCCTTATCTACATAATAAAGATCATACTTTACCGTATCAAAGTAGAATAGTCTAACATTTTTTTTAGATACATTACTATTACTATTTGATTCATTTTCATTAGAGCTATTTTCTTCTTCAGAGCTATTTCCTTCTTCAATATTTTCCTTTGGAGGGTTTGTTGCGTCTGAAGGGGGATTATCTTTTGGTTTATTGCAACTAACTAATATAAAAGAGAAAATCAAAGAGAAAAGTAATAAAAATATTTTTCTTTTCATAATACACTTCCTAAATACATATTCTATATATTCTATTTACCTATTTAGTTATTATTGACAAAAATAATATAAATTAATGGTAAACTATTATTAATAAAAAGTAAGGAGAAGATTATGAAAAAATTTTTTAAGACATTAGGAATAATAGTACTTCTAATATTTATAAGTTTAGGAGTTTTTGCATTTTTAATTAGAGATAAAATAAGTTTAACAATAAATATAGTAAAGAAGTATTCTAATAGAGTAGAAAATCCTAGTAGTATCATTGAAGATAATTTATTTTTAGAAGCTAGTACAGATATTGATTATAAAGATGTAGAATATAAAAATACTAATGGTATTTCTCAAACCTTAGATATATATGGGCCTAAAAAAGACGTGAAAGGTGGATCTAAAGTTTTACTTTATGTTCATGGAGGAAGCTGGGTTTATGGTAGTAAAGATATACCAGAGGCTATATCACCTTTATTGGATGCCTTTAGAGAAGAAGGCTTTACTATAATAAGCACAAGCTATCAGTTAATGCGAGGAGAAGAAAACTTTTACAAACAAATTTCTGATGTAAAAGATACTATTAGATGGATTTATAAAAATAAAGAAAAATATAATTTTGATACTGAAAATATAGGTGTTCTTGGAGCATCTTCAGGAGCTCACTTATCATTAATGGCAGCATATAGTGATAATAATGAATTTATTGGAGAAGATGATCTTAAAGATTACCCTTCTGATGTGAAATATCTAATTAACTTTTTTGGACCAACAGATTTAACTACATTAGATATGGATAATGTTAATTGGGATTTAGAGCAAATAATTAATTCTGTAGGAAGCAGCAAAGAAGAAATCTTAGCTAAATATAGTCCAATAAACTATGTGGATGAAAATGAACCAAAGACATTAATAATCCATAGTAGGAAAGATACAATAGTACCATATGAAAATGCAGAAAAACTATATAATGAATTAGAAAGCAAAAATAATAAAGCTAAGATAATAACCTTAGAAGGTGCAACTCATGATTTTTCAGAATTTGATATGGAAGAAATTATGCAAGTTGGCTTAAAGATGCTTCAATTTGTAATTCAAAATATATAAGAAACAGAATAATATTAACTTTTTAGCAAAATATATTACTAGTATTGGTTTTAATTAATTATTTATTTTTAAAGGAGGATACAAATGAAAGTTGTAGTTGTAGGATGTACTCATGCAGGTACCTCATCTGTAGTGAATTTAAAAGCATTGCATCCAGATGCAGAGGTAACTGTATACGAAAAAAATGATAATATATCCTTTTTATCATGTGGAATTGCTCTAAGTGTTGGTGATGTAGTAAATGAGCCGGAAAAGCTTTTTTATAACTCACCAGAAAACTTAGCTGAAAGCGGAATTATAACTAGAATGAAGCATGAAGTTTTAAATATAGATTTTGATAATAAGAAATTAAATGTAAAAAACTTAGTTAGTAATGAAGAGTTTGAAGATAGTTATGATAAGTTAATTTTAACTTTAGGATCTTGGCCTATTATTCCTAATATAGAAGGTATAAACTTAGAAAATATATTACTTTGTAAAAACTATCATCATGCAAAAATTATTGATGAGAAGAAAGATTCATCAAATAATGTAATTATTATAGGTGCAGGTTATATAGGGGTTGAACTAGCAGAAGCTTTTCAAGTTTTAGGTAAGAAAGTAACGTTAATAGATGCAGAAGATAGAATTATGTCTAAGTATTTAGATAAAGAATTTTCTGATATAGCTGAAAAGGAATTTACTAATAGAGGAATAAAGTTAGTCCTTGGTGAAAAGGTAGTAAAGTTTGAAGGGGATAACAATAAAGTTTCTAAAGTAATAACTGATAAGTCTCAATATGAAGGAGATTTAGTAGTATTATGTATTGGCTTTAGACCAAATACTAAGTTAATTGAAGGAAAATTAGATACTTTAAAAAATGGAGCAATTATCATAGATGATTATATGAGAACAAGTAGGGAAGATGTCTTTGCAGCAGGTGATTGCTGTATGGTAAGATATAACCCGGCTAATGATAAACGATATATTCCACTTGCAACAAATGCTGTAAGAATGGGAATGTTAATTGGAAGTAATATAGAAAAGCCAACATTGAAATATATGGGAACCCAAGGTACTTCAGGAATTAAGATTTATGATGTATGTATTGCATCAACTGGGCTTACAGTAGATGCAGCTCACAGTACTTCTGACTTAAAGGTAGAAAGTGTTACTATTCACGAAAATAATAGACCGGAATTTATGCCTACCTTTGAAGACGTACAATTAAAGATTGTTTATGAAGTAGAAAGTAGGAGAATAGTTGGAGGGCAAATTGCATCTAAAGTAGATATGACTGAGTTTATGAATACTCTTTCAGTAGTAATTCAAAATAATATGACTGTTGAAGAATTAGCTATGACTGATTTCTTCTTCCAACCTCACTTTAATAAACCTTGGGGAATATTAAATTCAGCTGCATTAAAAAGAATAAAGCAATAGTTTAATTTAGACTGTTATAATGATAACTTAAATAGTTATTTTTATAACAGTCTTTTTATGATTTACATATAAAAATAGAAAATAATTCTTATATTAGTTATAATAGTATGTATAACCTTAGAATATAAGTTAAGAATTACTATAGAATATATGTTTTAATAAGTTATTTATATCTTGTAGTCTTATAGAATTTTAAGTGGAAAGTTATTCTAAAGTAAACTACATCAATAGAAAGAATATAGAATTAAATAAAGTATAGAGGGAGTAGGTATATGTTATCACTAAGAAATATTAAAAAGTCTTATGTAACTGGAGATTATACTCAGGTTGCATTAAATGAAGTAAATTTGAGTTTTAGAAAAGGTGAATTTGTAGCTATTTTAGGGCCAAGTGGTTCTGGTAAAACTACATGTTTAAATATTATAGGTGGATTAGATAAATATGATAGTGGAGACTTAATTATTAATGGTAAATCAACTAAAGAATTTAAAGATTCTGATTGGGATGCTTATCGTAATAATAGTATAGGATTTATCTTTCAAAGTTATAATTTAATTGGACATCTTAATATATTAGATAATGTTGAAATGGGTATGACCTTAAGTGGGGTATCAGCTTCTGAAAAACATAATAAGGCAAAAGAAGTTTTAGAAAGAGTTGGATTAAAGGAACATATGCATAAGAAACCTAATCAGTTATCAGGTGGACAAATGCAAAGAGTTGCTATAGCAAGAGCTCTAGCAAATGATCCAGATATAATTTTAGCTGATGAACCAACAGGTGCTTTAGATACTAAAACTAGTGTTCAAATAATGGAAATTATTAAAGATATAGCTAAGGATAAACTAGTTATAATGGTTACTCATAATCCAGATCTTGCAGAAGAATATGCAGATAGAATTATAGAGTTTAGGGATGGGAGTGTGATTTCAGATTCTAAACCTATTAATGAGTTAGATAAAAGTGATAATTATGAGATTAAAAAAACTAGTATGAGCTTCTTTACAGCATTAAAGTTATCAGCTATGAATATAAGAACTAAGAAGTGGAGAACTTTTTTAACAGCCTTTGCATCCAGCATAGGTATTATAGGTATTGCTCTAATATTATCTTTATCAAATGGTTTCGATAAGCAAATAGATATATTTGAGAGTGATACATTATCAGGATTTCCTATTATGATATCTCAGCAAGCTGCTGAAGTAGATATGAATGAAATGATGGAACATAGTAAGGAAATGAGAAAAGAAATGCTTGGTAAGGAAGAAGAGGATAATACTAAATATCCAGAGGATAAATTTATTTATCCATATAATAGTAAGGAAAATACTTTTATTCATAATAATAAAATAACACAAGAGTATTTAGATTATATTGAAAAGATAGATTCAAATAGCTTATCAGGTGTTTCATATACTCGTCTAGTTAATATGAACCTTTTAAAGACTGATGGAAGTGTGGCTACACCAATTAATTCGTCTGATTTAAGATTATCATCTTATCCTATTTCATTAGAAAGTGATAAAGCAGGATATTTAGAAAGTTCATATGATTTATTGGCAGGAAGCTATCCAGAAACAATGAATGATTTAGTTCTAGTAGTTGATGAATATAATAATGTAGATACTGAAATTTTAAAGGCATTAGGAGTAGATTCAAGTAAAGAAGAAATATCCTTTGATGATATTATTGAATATGAAATTAAAGCTATCCAAAATGATGATTATTATAAAAAGGTAGGAAGTTTCTATACTTTAGCCGGAAATCCAAAAGATATGAGTGAACTTTATAATAGTGAAAAAGCTATTTCTCTAAAAATAAAAGGAATATTAAGATTAAAAGAAGATGTGAAAATTCCAGTATTATCAGAAGGAGTTGCTTACTCAGATGAATTAAGCAAATTCTTTATTGATAATGCTAAGAACTCAGAAGTAGTAAAAGATCAAGAAGCTGCTGATTATAATGTATTTACAGGAGAAGGCTTTACAGGCGAAACTCAAGGTAGAAGTTCTGAAAATACTAAGGAGAATATTTTAGCTTCCATTGGAGGAACTGAAATACCTTATATGATAACTTTATATCCTAAGGATTTTGAAAGTAAGGAAGCAGTTGTAAGTTATCTTGATAAATGGAATGAAGATAAAACTAAAGAGGATGTAATATTATATAATGATATGGCTAAAACTTTTGCAACATTATCAGGTAGTATAATGGATGCAATAACTATGGTACTTATAGCCTTTGCTGCAATATCTTTAGTTGTTTCATTAATAATGGTTGGAATTATCACCTATATTTCTGTTCTAGAAAGAACAAAAGAAATTGGTGTTTTAAGATCTTTAGGAGCAAGAAAGAAGGATATCACAAGAGTATTTAATGCTGAAACCTTTATAGTTGGTAGTTGCTCTGGAATTTTAGGTATAATAATTGCATACCTATTAACATTCCCAACAAATGCTATATTATATAAAGTAACAGATTTAGAAGGTGTAGCTGTGTTAAATCCAGTACATGCAATAATTCTAATAATTATAAGTGTATTACTTACAATGTTAGGTGGTTCTATACCAGCTAAGATGGCATCTAAGAAAGATCCAGTTGAAGCATTAAGAACTGAGTAATTAATAAATGAAGAAATTAAATAATGAAAGAATGAAAGAAGAAACTCAAGGCATGACTTGAGTTTCTTTTTTGGTTTTTAGTAATCTGCAGTAAATTACTTTACTATTTTAAATTAACAATTTGCTTATTTTTTAGCATTTAAAAATTCTTTTAATACATTAACTACCTCTAGCACATTTTCTTTTGTAACCCAGTAATGAGTTACAAATCTCATTACTCCATTTTCCATACCATTTATTTTAATTTTATTTTCTAAGAAATATTTCACTAAAGCCTTAGTGTTAATATTAGTAGAATTGAATTTAAAAAATACCATATTTATATTTAAGTTATCAAAATCAACTTCTACCTCAGGAATTTTATTTAATTCCTCTGCAAGTAATTTAGCATTATCATGATCTTCTTTTAATCTAGTTGACATTTTTTCTAAAGCAACTATTCCAGCAGCAGCTAAATATCCAGATTGTCTTAAGCCACCACCTAAAAGTTTTCTTTTTTTTCTAGCTTTATCAATAAATTCTTTACTTCCAGCAACTATTGAACCAACTGGTGCACACAGACCTTTTGATAAACAAAACATTACTGAGTCACAGTATTTAGTTATCTCTTTAACATCTACATCTAATGATGCAGCAGCATTGAATATTCTAGCACCATCTAAATGAACTGGTAAGTTATATTTTTTAGCTACATTATATACTTCTTCCATTTCAGAAAGAGTAAGAACATTACCACTTGAATGAGCATTTTCTATACAAATCAACGATGTTGAAGGAAAGTGAATATCTTCATCTTCAAATCGAATTCTTTTTTCTATATCTTTAGCTTTTATAACTCCATTAGGAGAATCTATAGATCTAAGCTGAACTCCAGCTATTACAGCGCTTGCCCCTACCTCATGAGCAACAATATGGTTGGAATCAGCAATTATTACTTCACTTCCTCGTCTGCAATGAGTAAATAAAGATAATTGATTACCAAAGGCACCGCTAGGTACAAATAACGCTGCTTCCTTTCCTACAATACTTGCAGCCAAAACTTCTAATTTATGTACGGTTGGATCATCTCCATAAACATCATCACCAACTTTTGCATTAAACATAGCTTCCTTCATAAAATCTGGTTGTTCCGTTACAGTATCACTTCTTAAATCGATATAATTCATAAAATAACCTCCTAATAACTATATATATACAATTAATTCAATTATAATATAATAGTACAAGTTTAAGAAGAAATTTCAAATATTATTTTATGGAGGAGTTATGGGATCAGAAAGAAGAAATTTAGAACAACTAAGAATATTTTTTATAATTCCACTTACTATGGGTATAGTTAGCAATATATAAATTATTTTTGCTAAATTAGGCATATATAATGAGTTTCTAAGAGAGATTGACTTTTATGAATTTACTATAGGTATGATGTTTTCTACTTTTATTGTAAGTATATTTTCTTTTAAAAATATACAGCTTAATTGCAATGAAGAAGTTCTTTTTCAATTAAAAAGAAAGATGTTTGTTTTTAAATTAATAATATTTTTATTTTCTATTTACGGAATAGCAAGCGTAGTTTTATTGAAAGATATTATATTACTAAGATTTCAATTATTAATTTTTATTAATCTATGTTTACTTTATATAAATGAAAGAAAAATTCAGGAAATAAAACTAACTGATTATAGGCTTAGATGGAGAAGAGATTATGATAATCCAGGTTCTTCAGACGAAGAAAGTAATATGTTTTGGAGAATGAAAATAAGATTTTTTCCACATTCTAAGGTAAAGATGAAAGATAGATTTGAAAGAATTAAATTAGTTAATTTAGTTTTTATAGTAATATTTATTTCTATGGGTAATGATATCATTAAATACTTTTTTATTGTATTTATGATTCCGGAAATTATATATTTATTTGAAGCTATATTGGGATTATATACAACTAGTGAAGGAATATGTACTGGTATAGTTGAAACCACTCATGGGGAAAATAGCAGTAGACCATTATTTAAGGTATATGTAACTAATTATGAAAGAAAAGAAGAAATTAGTTTTAAGGTATTAGATTACTGTTATTTAAGTGAAATGGAGAATGTAGTTATACTTCATAGTGCAATTACAAAGAGAGTAATAAAGGTCCAAGGAAGAATAGAGAATTTTATATAAAAATTTTATTGGTAACATTTTCATGCTGTTTTTAGATTAGAATATAGCTTTTATATGTGATATGATGTATATTAGTAGAAATTTTGTTTTAAATTAGATAATAAGGATAGGTGAAAATGATGAAGACTAATTATCATACACATAATTACAGATGTAATCATGCAGATGGTACAATTGAAGATTATATTAAGGTAGCAATTGAAGAAGGATATGATGAAATTGGAATTTCTGATCATATGCCACATCCAGGGAAAAATATAGATAACTTTAACAGGATGAGATATGAAAATTTAGAAGAATATTTTTATGAAATAGAAGAAGCAAAAAGAAAATATGGTAATGAAATTTCTATAAAATCAGCAATAGAATGTGAATATTTTGAAGAATATCGTTGGTTATATGAAGAATTATTTAATAAGCATAAGGCAGATTACTTAATAGCTGGTGTTCATTTTTTCCCTTATAAAGGTAAATATGAATATATAGGTAATATTGAAATTACAGAAGAAATTTTAGAAAAATATATTGATTTTGTTATAAAAACAATGGAAAGTGGATATTTTTCATATATAGCTCATCCAGATTTATTTGGAGTAAAGTATAGAAATTGGGATGATGCTGCAATAAAAGCATCTAGAAGAATATTTGAAGCAGCTGAAAGGCTAAATATGCCTTTAGAAATAAACATAAATGGTTTTAATAGAGGAAAAGTTGAATATAACTTAGGTGAAAGATATTTCTATCCAATAAAAGATTTTTGGGAATTATCTAAAGAATATAATATTAAAAGAATTCTAGGTGTAGATGCACATACCCCTGAAAACCTAAGAAATAGACATTTAGGTGAAGAGTTTGCAAAATCTTTAGGACTAGAACTAATAGATAAAATTTAAAAATCAAATCACCTGTAACTAATGTTACAGATGTTTGTACATACATATGATAAACTACCATTAGAGATTAGTTATGGAGGTAGAGAAATGAGTTTATTTTTAGGAAAGATACATTACTGGCTATTTAATAAAATTACTTGGTTTGAAAATCTTGAAGAAGATATAATTTCATTAGCTAAAGAAGAAGGGTTAGATATAGAAGCTATTAATAATGAAATTATTAGTAAGTTTGGAGAGAAAACTCCTAATTTACCACTTGAAGATATAATAGATACTTCTAATATTCATGGATGGCTTCAAGACAGAATAACTTCAGCTGAAAGTAGAGTTGCTAGTTGGATTACTATAATATTAGAAAAAAATAGTGATATATCAAAACTAGAAAGTTTATTTATTGCTCAAGGTGAAAATGCAGCTAAAGAAGTATTAAGTAAGGGAATAAAAGAATTTAATGCTATAGATATTTTTAATTCAATGAATGATTATATTTTAGATGGAATGCCTTGTGATAGAGTAAATGAAGTAATATCTCAAGATGAAAATAAAGTAGTTTGGAAAAGAAGAATTTGTGTTCATAGTGAAATATGGGAAAGCCTTGGTGGAAAGGTTAAAGTCTTTTATGATTTAAGAGATAAGTGGATTACTAGCTTCGTTAGTATATTAAATAAGGAATATAAATATAATTTCCTAGGAAATAACGAATTTTCTATTGAAAGGGTAGTGAGATAGTATGAATGCAATTGAATTAATGATGGAAGAACATAAAAATATAAAAGAAATGCTTAAGGTAGTTAGAAGAGCTTCTTTAATTATATTAGAAGAAAATAAAGTTAATGTAGAAGATTTTTATAAAGTAATAAAATTTATAAGAAATTATGCAGATTCCCATCATCATAAAAAAGAAGAAATCATGCTTTTTAATAGAATGGTAGAAGAAATTGGTGAAACTGCTGAAAAGGTAGTTAAGTATGGAATGCTAGTTGAACATGATCTTGGAAGATTATATGTATCTAATTTAGAAGAGGCATTAAAATCTTATGAAGAAGGTAATAATGAAGCAAAATTAGATATTATAGCAAATGCAATTTCATATTGTAATCTTTTAGATAGACATATTCATAAAGAAGATAATGTAATTTATAAATTTGCTGAAAGAGAGCTTAAGGAAGAGACTATAAAAAATATTAATAGCGAATGTATTATTTTTGAAGATGATAATAGAAATGTAAAAGATGAAAATTTAGATATATTGAATGAACTTAAATCAAAGTATTTATAATAAATTTAATTTTATAATGTAAGGATAGGTGAGATATATGATTACTAAGGATATGACAATTGGAGAAGTAGTTAAGATGAAGGAAAATGCGCCTCAAATATTAATGAGTTTTGGAATGGGTTGTATCGGATGCCCATCAGCTCAAGCTGAAACTATTGCTGATGCAGCGATGGTTCATGGATTAAATCTTCAAGATTTATTAGATGCTTTAAATAAATAGAAATTATTAGAAGTTGTATTCTATTGATTGCTAATCAATAGAATACAACTTTTTTATTTAAGGCTCTGTTTTGAACTAATGTTGATAAATTAATATAAATAAAGTGGGTAAATTAATTTACCCACTTTATTTTTTAATTGTTTATCTAATTAATTTTATTAATATCCCCATGTTTTAAGTGACCATTTTTCATTTAAGTTATCGCGAACTAAAATCCATTGCCACTCGCTATAAGTCGTATTAGGATTTAGTGAGCCATCCCCACCAGAAGAATCTACATCAAAGTTTGATAATAAAATTATTGCTTCATCTGTATTATATTGTTTTGCCCATTCTGCTTCTGAATACCTACTTGTATTTTCACCATACCATAAATCTGTTAATGTACACCCTTTAAAATCTTTTTCAAATTTTTTCTTAACAATATTCATTGCATCTTTAATTTCATATTCACTATAAACTTCTGATTTTACAAAACCTTCACTAACATTATCTATATTACCAACTTTGTAAGTATTAAGATAATAGATTATTATTCCTATTATACATACTGAAAGAGTTAACATGATAAATTTACTTTTTTTACTCACTTAATTCTCTCCCTTTTATTTATACTTAATGAATCACTCAATATACTTATTCAGTGTTCATATTATTATACATTATTTGTTGATAATAATTATATAAAATAGAAAATAAAAGTAGTTTATATAAATAGTGGTTTAATATTTTTAAATTCCTTTATAGTAGTATAACAATGAGATATACTACTATGAATCATAAAATTTTTAATTCTAATAGATTCTTTTTCTGAGCTAAATGTATTTATCCATTTATGCCACTTCATATAGTTGCTAAGATATTTTGTTGCAACACCATTAAACCTGCTCATCCATCTTTTTAAGTTAGAATGTAGGCTATTGATATGTTGAATATGATATATATCTTCTTTGTGTCTACCTCTTTTAATTTTCTTATGCTTTAATTCCATATCTTCTGCTAATTGAATATAACTTTTGTGACTATCAGTACAAAGAATAGAATTTTTTCCTATACGATTAGCATAAAGTTTTTTCAATTCATCAGAAGTCATTCTTCCTGTGCATAATAACTCTATAATTAAGTTTCCTTGCCTATCAAGAGCTGTCCCAACACATACTTGTTCTTTAGAGATACCTCTTTTCTTAACTTGTTTACCTCTTTTACGAGATGGTCTTGGCATATTAATAGGTTTAGTTCCTTTATATGAATAAGCAAAAAATACTTCATCTGCCTCAACTACACCATCAACAGAGCCTACACCAAGAAACTCACTTATACAGTTAAGAATTTTATGTCTCCAAAAGAAACTTGTTGCTATATTTATTTCAACTATTTCAGCAGACTTTCTTATAGAATATCCATTTAACATGCATTTAGCATATTTAAGCCACTTATCTAAAGGTTTCTTGCTCTTATATGTTGCGGAGTTGGTAAAATCAGTAAATGTCTTTCTACAGTTTTTGTAAATGTATCTTTGTTTATTATTATATTTACCATTCCTTAATATATCTTCCCCTTTGCAATGAGGGCATACTTTCCTCTTAGAAAATCTCATTTCTTTAACTTCTTTAGTTATTTGAGTAACTTGAGAACCTAAAATAAGGCGTTCTTCTAAATGGGATAGAATTTGGTTTTGTTGATATAAAGATAAATTTTCAATTTCTGTTAATATCGATAATACATTTGCCATAATTGAACCTCCACAACTGTTTATATCTATATTATATCCTTATTTTAAAAAGATTAATTAATTATCAACATTAAAATAAAACAGAGCCTTATTTAAAAACAATATATTTTAATCTACGAATTGAATAAAATATATTTCATCCTTTTATATGGAAAAAGCTCAAAAAAACTTATAATGTAATCAATTTTTATATCACCTCTTTTATATTTCAACATAATATGTACTATAATTAAAAAATTAATTTAGAGTATTATAGTTTTAAAGAAAGGAGATTATATGTCCATTAACTTTAAGAAGTTTGTGCCACGCCCAGGCCTTGTAAATAAACAAGGGCGTTTACCGGATCCTTCTGAGTTAGTTTGTGTTGAAGTTCCTAAGGTATTCGACCAATGTTTAATAAAACGATGTCTAGTTTATGCTGAAGGACCAGATACTCCTACTACAGATGCTGAATTAAGAAGTGATCCACTTGTTAATCCTAAGAGATATCTTAGCAGTAGAGATTTTGCAGTTTGTTTAACAGCAGTAGATAAGATACCACTTAAAGGAGACCCTAACTTTAAAAAAGTAATTCTTAATTATGTAATATCTTTCTATTCAGATTATATTGATGAAAGTGGAGCTACTAAAAGTGAATTCTTTGAAATCCATAGAACAGATGTTATAGGAAGATTCTACTGTCCTGAATCAATTGCACAAATTACTGCAAGTACTGAAGCAGATGAATGCGGCGAAGAAGATACTAATATTATAAAGCTTGAAATGGTTGCTGAAGCATTAGATGGACAAATAGTTGAAGATGAAGCTGGAAATGAAGTATTAGATATAACTTTAGGATACTTCATAGTTGTAAAATGTCAGCTTATAGTTCAATTATTAATTCCAGCATATGATTATTGCCCAGTTCCAAGAGAAGCTTGTGAAGAAGAACCAGAAGAAGATCCATGTGAAAGATTTGAAAGGGCGCCAGTGCCTAAGTTCTATCCAGATCAAAACTTAGATCCTTTATTTCCAGAGTTTGAAGAAACTGACAGATAATTTGGCTTTAAATACGAAGGGTGAATTAGTTAATAATAAATAAAACTAAAAATAATGAAAACTATTAATACTAAATTAATCAATGATTTTATAAATGATTTTATAAATAATTTTATAAATAAAAGGGAGGATTCAATTCATGAATTCAATGTCAAGAGGCCATTATGATACTTGTAAAAAAGACTGCTATGATCCTTGTAAAAAGCACTATTATGATAAAGATGATGATAAAAAAGAAGAAAAATGTCCTACTATAGTAAAATGTGGTTGCCCTAGTTTTACACCTATTAATAAAGCTGATGAAGATACTAGTTTTATAGTTGCATCTTTAACTTTAGATACTTCATGTATATGTGACCCAAGTATTAAACTAGAGTTTGCAAGTAACATTGTTGTTACAAACAATAATGGATCAGGTGATGACAAGGTTAGTTTGAATTTTAGAATATTTAGGGAATGTAGACATCAAAAAAACAAAATTCCTGTTGGAGGAACATGGAGTTTCCTTACAGATGAAGAGGATATATCTACAACTTTCTCATTCTTTGTATGTGATTCAGATTTTTGTGATAATGATTGCTGCACTTATACTGTAGTTGCAACAGTTGCTGACAAACTAAATCACGGAACTCTTTCTGTTAATAATGCGATACTTGGAGCAGTAGCAACTTGTAGAAGTACTTGCCATAAGTGTGAAAAAG
>OGSQ01000147.1_pt1 | contig 44852 bp, 57 predicted proteins | sample 1573921 | NCBI WGS metagenome assembly OGSQ01 (sample SAMN03295832, study PRJEB24534) | human gut metagenome | isolation source: fecal sample 7 from infant 4 | host: Homo sapiens | place: USA: Pittsburgh, PA | collected 2014-07 | reverse complement strand
GAATTATATGTATAAAAAATGATTTATTTAAGAGTAAAATATTAAAAGAAAAAGAGCTGAAATCACAGCTCTAAATTTAGATAATAGCGTATATATTTAAGTAAGGTTACTTAAGCAATGTAACTAATATAGCTTTTTGAACATGAAGTCTATTTTCTGCTTCTTCAAATATAGTATTTGAATGAAGCTCTAATATTTCTTCAGTAATTTCTTCTTCTCTATGAGCAGGCAAACAATGAAGTACTATTGCATCATCCTTTGCAAGCTTCATAAGTTCAGTATTAACTTGATATCCCTGAAAGGCCTTCATTCTTTCTTCAGCTTCTTCTTCCTTTCCCATACTAGCCCATACATCAGTTATAATAATATCTGCATCAATTGCTGCTTCATTTGGATTATTTACTATAGAAAAATTCAAATTATTTGCTTTAGCAATTTCAATTCCTTTTTTTATATAACTATCTTTAATCATATATTTATCTGGAATAGCTAAAGTAATATTCATTCCTACAGTTAAGCAAGCTATTAATAAAGATTGAGCCATATTATTTCCATCACCTATATAAGCTACCTTTAAATCATCAAAAAGATTTTTACTTTCTCTTATAGTCATCAAATCAGCTAAAACTTGGCAAGGATGTTCATCATCAGTTAATCCATTAATTATGGGAATGCTAGAACATTCAGCTAAAGAGTTAACTTCTTCTTGGGCAAAGGTTCTAATCATAATACCATTAAGATATCTTGATAAAACCCTAGCTGTATCTTGAATAGGCTCCCCACGGCCTATTTGTAAATCACTAGAACTTAAAAATAATGGGTAACCACCTAACTGATACATTCCAACTTCAAAGGACACCCTGGTTCTTGTAGAAGATTTCTCAAATATCATTCCAAGAGTTTTCCCCTTAAGATGTGGGTGTTCAATTCCATGCTTTAATTCATACTTTAGCTGATCAGCTAAATTCAATATATCTAAAATCTCATCCTTAGATAAGTCCTCTATTTTTAATAAATCTTTATTCATAAATACCCCCTGTTTAAATTAAGAATGAAAAATGAAGAATGAAGAATTTAGGAAATAATTCAGGCAAGCTGAATTATGAAAATTTATTCCTTTATTCTTTCATTTTCCAAAACTCATATGGAATTTTCAACTTAATTATGCATTACGCATTAAGCATTATGCATTGATATTATAGCTTCTTCTAATATTTTTACGGCTTTTTCTATTTCTTCTTTTGAAATTATTAGTGGTGGAAGAAGTCTTATTACACTTTTACCTGCTGTTAAAACTAATAGACCTTTTTCTAAGGCTTTCTTTTGTATTTCAGATGGGGATTCAGTAACTTCTATCCCTATCATTAGTCCTTTTCCACGTACATCTTTAATTAATGGAGATTTTATATTTTTAAGTAAGTCCATTAGGTATTCTCCATTTTCTTGGATTTCTTTTAATTTCTCTTTATTGCATACAGTATCTAAAACAACTAAGGCACCTGAACATGCTACTGGATTTCCTCCAAAGGTTGTCCCATGGTCTCCTGGATGAAACACCTCAGATAGTTTTTCACTACATAGAAATCCTCCAATAGGAAGACCAGACCCAAGCCCCTTTGCAACAGTTACTATATCAGGTTCTACTTCAAAATATTCATAGCCAAAGATTTTTCCTGTTCTTCCAATTCCACATTGTACTTCATCAAAAATTAATACAATATCTTTTTCTCTACAAATTTCATAAACCTCATTAACAAAGTCATTAGAAAGAGGATTTACACCACCTTCACCTTGAATAGATTCCATCATAACGGCACAAACATCATTAGATAATTTATCTTTTAAAGCTTCAATATTATTAGGTTCAAAATAATCAAAGCCTTCAGGAAAAGGGAAGTAGTAATTATGGAATTTATCTTGACCTGTAGCTGTTAAAGCTGCTAAAGTTCTTCCATGAAAAGAGTTATTTAGAGTTAAAATTTTATTTCTATTTAACCCATATTTATCAAAGCTATACTTTCTAGCAAGCTTTATAGCCCCTTCATTAGCTTCAGCACCAGAATTACAAAAGAAAACCTTACTCATTTTAGTTTTCTTAGTTAATTCTTCAGCAAGCTTTAAAGTGTTTTCATTTAAAAATATATTAGAGATATGCTGTAAATTACTAGCAGTATCAGTTATGGCCTTAATCCAATTAGAATTTCCATAACCAAGACTGTTAACCCCAATTCCACTAGTAAAATCTATATATTTATTTCCTTTATCATCAAAAAGATAAACTCCATCACCCTTAACTAAATTTACGGGAAGATAAGAATAAGTAGACATTAAAGGTAAATTATTATTCATATTAAAAACCACCTTTTTATAAATTTAGAATGTAGAATGAAGAATGTAGAATTGTTGGAATAATTCAGCAAGCTGAATTATGAAAATTAATAAATTCCAAAGGAATTTAATGTCTTTTTCTATTTCGATTTTGTGAATACAAAAGAGAAATAAAACTCCGAAGGAGTTTTAACCTTAATTTTACATTCTTCATTCTTCATTAGTGTGCGGTAGCACACTAATATATCATTGTTCCTATTCCTTCTTTTGATAGAAGTTCTAGTAGGATTGAATGTGCTAATGTTCCGTCTATTATATGAGATGTTTTTACTCCCATTCTAATGGCTTCTACACAGCAGTTTATTTTGGGAATCATTCCACCTTGAATTATTTTATCGGCTTGAAGTTTTTTTACTTCATGTAGTCTTAAAGTTGAAATTAAGGTAGATTGATCTGTAGTATCTCGCATAAGGCCTGGAACGTTAGTTAAAAGTAACAACTTTTCTGCTTTTAAAGCAGCTGCTAGCTTTGCTGCACAAATATCAGCATTTATATTATAGGTTTGAGAGCAATCTTCACTAATAGCAACTGATCCTATAACAGGAATATAGCCAGAATCTATAGCATTATTTATAATTTTTGTATCAATGGATGTTATTTCCCCAACAAAACCTAAGTCAACATCACTTTCTAATTTTTTGGCTTTTATAAATGACCCATCTATTCCTGAAAGGCCAATGGCTTTTCCACCAACACTTTCAATAAGAGAAACAATATTTTTATTTACCTTTCCTCCTAATACCATTTGAACTATTTCCATAGTATCTTTATCTGTGTATCTAAGGCCGTTTATAAATTTACTTTCTTGTCCTATTTTATTTAAGAACTTAGAAATATCTGGACCGCCACCATGTACTATTACAGGCTTTATTCCAACACATTGAAGAAGTACAATATCTGTGGCAACACTTTGTCTAAGTTCATCACTTGTCATTGCATTTCCACCATATTTGATTATTACTATTTTTCCTGCTAGTGATTGTATATATGGAAGAGCTTGAGTTAATACTTTTGCATGTTCTTTATAGTTCATTTTCATACCATCCTTTAACTTCTATAATCTCCATTTATTTTTACATATTCATAACTTAAGTCACATCCCCAAGCTATAGATGAATGTTTACCACTATTCATATTAATTAAAATTTGTATCTCATCTTGAAGTAAGATTTCCTTTGCTTTAACTTCATCAAAGGGAAGTCCCATACCATCTTTGCAAATATCTATTTCGCCAATAGAACTTTTAAAAGATATATTAACTTTATCAGGATCAATATTTATTCCTGAATAACCAAGAGCACATAAAATTCTGCCCCAATTAGCATCACTTCCAAAGATTGCAGTTTTAACTAAAGGAGAATTTATAACAGCTTTTGAAAGTATTTCAGCATCTTTTTCAGTTTTACAATTACTAACAACACACTCTATAAGTTTAGTAGCACCTTCGCCATCCTTTGCAATCATCTTAGCTAAAATAACATTTAATTTATTTAGAACTTCTAAGAATACATAGTAGTTTTTATTCTTTTCTTTAATTTCATCATTATTAGCAAGGCCATTTGCTAAAACTAATACCATATCATTTGTACTTGTATCACCATCTACGCTTACTCTGTTATAGCTTAACTTAACACTTTCTTTTAATGCTTCATTTAACATTTCTCCAGAAATATTTAAATCTGTAGTAATGAAAGAAAGCATAGTACCCATATTTGGTTCAATCATTCCAGAGCCCTTAGCCATTGCCCCAATAGTTATTATTTTATTATCTATAGTAAATTCAAAGGCTAATTGTTTTTTATAAGTGTCTGTAGTCATAATTGCAGTAGCTGCATCATCAAAACCTTCTTTAGATAACCTATCAGTTAACATAGGAATTCCATCTTTAATAGCATCTATATTTAAAGGAACACCAATAACTCCAGTAGAAGCAACTAAAACATCACTAGTTTTTAGTTTAAGAGCCTTCCCTTGAAGTTCAGTCATCCTCTTAGCTGTTATTAATCCATTTTCACCATTACAAGTATTTGCATTTCCACTATTTATAATTATTGCTTGTGCTTTCTTATTAGATAAATGCTCCTTTGTTATATAAAGTGGAGCTCCTTTAACCTTATTTTTTGTATAAACTCCAGCAGCACTAGCTGGAACTGTTGAATATATAAGAGCTAAATCTAGCTTTAAATTATTTTTCTTAAGACCACAATGAATCCCTGATGCAAGAAAACCCTGTGGTGCAGTAATACCTAAGTTAGATAAAAAATTCAAAAAAACCACCTCATCTTTAATGTAGAATGTAGAATGTAAAATGTAAAATTAATGTTATAATTCAACGAGTTGAATTATGAAAAATATAAATTTAAATATAAATATTTAAATTTATTGAATTTACTTATGAATAAATGTAATAACTTTATGTCCACACTCATAAAGAGGTGGTACAGTTGTCAAAAAATATAGTGTTAGATAAAAGTTTTGACTTTGCAGTAGATATTGTAAAGTTATATTTAAGACTAAAAAATGAAAAGGAATATATTCTATCAAATCAATTGGTAAGATCAGCTACTTCTATTGGAGCTAACATAACAGAAGCTCAATATGCTGAAAGTAAAAAAGACTTTATAAGTAAAATGAATATTTCACTAAAAGAAGCAAATGAATCAGAATATTGGCTTAAGTTATTAACAAAAGCTGAAATAATAGATTATGAAGAATTTAAATTATATTATCAGGCTTGCTCAGAAATAAAATCTATACTAATTAATATAGTAAAAAGCAGTAGAGAAAGCCTAAGTGTAAATGTAAAATGAATAATGTAAAATGTAGAATGAATGTAATAATTTGCTTAAGGCAAATTATTGAAATTTCAAGAATGAGAATTCTTACAATCTTTTTACACTTCTAATTTTTATTTTTTAATTTGGAAGAATAAGAAATTAAAATATTTCTAAATTACGAAGTATGAGTAATTTATTCCATAATTCTACATTCTTCATTTTACATTTTTCATTCCTTAGTGTCCTGGTGACACTAAGGCAAGTCCTTCGCTCTCTTTAAATCCCATTATGATGTTCATGTTTTGAATAGCTTGTCCTGCTGCACCCTTAACCATATTATCTATTGTGCTTACTATTATTAGACCATCTCCTCTATGGTTTAGATGTAGTGAAATATTACAATTATTTGTATATTTAACATCTTTAATAGAAGCTGTATCTCCTAGTGGCAATACATTTACAAAGAATTCATTTTTATAAAAGTCTGTATATATTTCATGAATTTCTTCTAAGTTTAGTTTACCTTTTAGGTTTTTATTTGGACTACAATAGATTGTTGAAAGAATACCTCTATTAATTGGCAGTAGGTGAGGAGTAAAGGTTACTTGAACTTTTTCTTCTGCAATTGCTGATAGACATTGTTCTATTTCAGGAGTGTGTCTATGAGCTCCTATACCATATGGGGAAAAGTTCTCATTTAGTTCTGGATAGTGTGATTTTAAAGTAAGACCTCTACCAGCACCAGTTGCCCCTGATTTTGAGTCGCAAATTATATTATTAACATCAATTAAGGAATTTCTAAGCAGAGGCATTAAGGCAAGTTCTATAGATGTTGGATAGCAACCTGGATTAGCTATTATTTTGTATTCCTTAATTTTATCTCTATTAAATTCTGGTAATGCATATATACTTTCTTTATGAAGATTTTTATATTTATAATCTTTTCCGTACCATTTTTTATAATCATCTTCACTTTCTAGTCTAAAATCTGCCCCTAGATCTATTAAAATCTTATTTTCTTTATTAACTAATTCTGCTATTTCTTCACTTAAACCATGGGGAAGAGCAGCAAAAATAATATCACATTTATTTATTACATCTTCTTGTTTTTCACATATTAAATTAGTTACTCCGTAAAAGTTTTTATATATAGATGAAAATTCTTCTCCTTCATAACTAACGGAACTAATGGCTTCTATTTTCACTTTTGTATGATTTAATAAAAGTCTTAATAATTCAGCACCTACATATCCTGTTGCACCGATTATTCCTACTTTAAGCATTTTACTGCCTCCTTAGTTTTATTTATTGATTCTAATAGTAATTCTAATTGTGTTTTTACTGAAGAAGAACTAGGTCCTCCAAAGACTTTTCTTTCTTCCACACAATTTACTAAATCTATTGCGTCATATATATCATTTTCAAAGATAGGAGAGAAGGTTTTAAGTTCTTCTAAATTAAGATCATCAATTGATATATTTTCTTTTATACAATGGAGAACTATAGCACCAACTATTTCATGAGCTGTTCTAAAGGCTAATCCTTTTTTTACTAGATAATCTGCCACATCAGTAGCATTAGTGAAGCCTAGAGAGGCTCCCTTTCTCATGTTTTCCTTCTTTACTTGTAATGTGTCTAACATTCCAGCAAAAGTATTAAGTGAAAGACTTGCTGTATCTAAGGCATCAAATAAGGCTTCTTTATCCTCTTGCATATCCTTGTTATAGGCTAGAGGTAAGCCCTTCATAACTGTAAGAAGTGTAATTAAATCTCCATAAACTCTTCCAGTTTTTCCTCTAACTAATTCAGCTACATCTGGATTTTTCTTTTGAGGCATTATACTACTGCCTGTACTATATTCATCTGATAATTCAATAAAGCTAAATTCATTAGTAGCCCAAAGAATAATTTCTTCAGAAAATCTTGATAAATGCATCATTATCATAGATAAAAGTGAAAGTGCTTCAATAGCATAATCTCTATCAGATACTGAATCTAAGCTATTTACTGTAATTTGAGCAAAACCTAGGTCCTTTGCAATCATATGTCTATCTAAATTGTAGGTAGAGGTTGCAAGAGCACCACTTCCTAAAGGCATTTCATCTAATCTTTTATAACAATCAAAAATTCTGCTAATATCTCTTTTAAACATTTCTGCATAAGCTAAAAGATGATGGGCAAAGGTTATTGGTTGGGCCTTTTGCATATGAGTATATCCTGGCATTATGGTATCTATATTGTCATTTGCCTTCTTATATATAACTTCTTGAAGATTAATAATATCTTTTGATAAAGATATCAAAGCTCTCTTTAAATATAATTTTGTATCTAAAGTAACTTGATCATTTCTACTTCTAGCTGTATGAAGTTTTTTTCCTTCATCACCAATGTAGTAAGTTAAAGTTTCTTCAATAAAACTATGAATATCTTCTGAAGCCTCATCTATTTTTATTACTCCGTTTTCTAATCTACTTAATATTGTTTCTAAGCCTGCTACTATTTTTTCGCTATCTTCTTTTGGAATTATATTTTGTTTACCAAGCATTTTTACATGGGCTAAACTACCTAAAATATCTTCTTTATACATTCTAGAGTCAGTTCTTATTGAAGAATTAAAATCATTAACTAAAGAATTAACTCCCTTTTCAAAACGTCCACCCCAAAGCTTCATAATTATTTACCAGCTTTCTTTAAAGATTCAAGCATTTTTGATCTTACTGTAATAGGTAGTCCAAATAAATTTATAAATCCAGCAGAATCTTTTTGATTATAAACAGCATCTTCTCCAAAAGTAGCATATTCTTCACTATATAATGAATAAGGGGATGTCATACCAGCATTAACAATATTACCTTTATATAATTTTAATTTAACTTCTCCAGTTACAGTTTCTTGAGTTTTATCTATAAAAGCAGATAATGCTTCTCTAAGTGGAGTAAACCATTGACCGTTATATACTAAATCTGCAAATTTTAAAGATATAACTTCTTTATAATGAGAAGTTTCTTTATCTAAGCAAAGTTCTTCTAAATCTTTATGAGCTTTGTAAAGAATAGCTCCACCAGGTGTTTCATATACACCTCTTGATTTCATTCCAACCAATCTATTTTCAACCATATCCATTATTCCTATGGCATTTTCTCCACCAATTTTATTAAGTTTTTCTATTAATGTAGCACCATCTAATTCTTCACCATCTAAAGCAACTGGAATACCTTTATTAAATTTTAAAGTAATATAAGTTGGTGTGTTAGGTGCTTTTTCTAAGGTATTAGATAGTTCTAATATTTTTTCATAATTAGGCTCATTAGCAGGATCTTCTAAATCTAAACCTTCATGACTTAAGTGCCATAGGTTTTTATCCTTGCTATAATTAGTTTCATAGCTTATAGATATAGGTATTTCTCTATCTAAAGCATATTTAATTTCTTCTTCTCTAGATTTAATATTCCAGATTCTCCAAGGAGCTATAATATCCATATCAGGCGCAAAAGCTTTAACAGCTAATTCAAATCTAACTTGATCATTTCCTTTTCCAGTACAACCATGGCATATAGCATCAGCACCTTCAGCTAAAGCTATTTCTACAAGTCTTTTTCCGATTATAGGTCTTGCAAAAGAAGTACCAAGTAAATATTTCCCTTCATAAATTGCATTAGCTTGAATAGTAGGGAAGATATAATCTTCTACGAATTCCCTAGTTAAATCTTCAATATAGCATTTAGATGCTCCTGTTTTAATTGCCTTTTCTTCTAAGCCAACAAGCTCATCCTTTTGTCCAACATTTCCAACTACAGCAATTACTTCACAACCATAGTTTTCTTTAAGCCAAGAAATGATAATTGAAGTATCAAGGCCTCCAGAATAAGCTAGCACAACTTTATTGTATTTTTTCATATTTAATAGCCCCCTCTTTTTAGTAGTAAGTAAAAACCACTTTTTAAACTATGTTAATAATTATACGCTCGAAGGTATAAATATGCAACAGCTATTTTAATATTTATGCAAAAATAATGTATATTTAGTGAATAATCCTATTAAATATAAAAATATACTTATAATTATGTAGTATATTTGTTTGAATAAGGATATAATTAATGAAATTATACAGAAAAGAGTATAATAATATTCAATAATAATGAATAAAAAGTATAAAAATAAGAATTTTTAAATGTGATTATGCTATAATTATTATGTGGTTAATATTTACAATTATTAATTGGTATTTAAAAAATAGAAATTTATCATTAAGATTATGCATAAATAAATTATTATATTGTGAGGGTAGTATGATGAAAACAATATTTAAAATTTTTATAATAGGTGCTATCACTACTATATTTAGAATTATAGGACAAGTCTTAATTCCGCCAGGAAGTCAAAATGTTTTGTTGCCTAGTATTTTTGTTGAAAATGGAACTCTTCCATTGGTATTTTCAATATATGGTTTTTTCGCTTATTCATTTATATCTATGATGTTTTTACTAATAGTTAATCAGTTATCAGGTAATAAAGTTATACAAGGTCTTAAATATGGATTATTTTGCTGTTTTATATGGATTGTTTATCTTTTAGAGCCATTGCCACATGTTTCACCAATTGACAGAATAACCTATCCAGCTGCTGATGGTTTAGCTTTGGTGGTTATGGGGATAATGTTAGGTCTTATGTTAGGAGAAAATAAGCCTTCAATTAAGAATAATAAAAGTAGATATGACATCATTCCACTAATAAGTATAATATTATCTTTTATTGTAGGAAGACTTATTCAATACCGTATCTTTGGCATTTACTCATCATTTAGTTCTAAAAAAATAGAAACACTAGGTTGGTGTATATTAACAGGCTTTGTAATTGCTTGTACGTTAATTTGGATTAATAAATATGTTAAGCAAGAAAATTTTATAAAAAGAGCATTAATTCTTGGTTGTTTGCTATTTGGATTAAATTTAACATTGTTTAATTTTTTCATGCCTTTAGTTTTTGATGCGGACATATTAGATTTAATTTTAAGAACAGTAATTGATTTTTCAGCAGTAACAATAGGATGTTTATCATTTAGAAAATATAAAATTTAATTGTTTAGGAGAATTATATGGTGTATGGATTTTTATTTATCAGTGTAGGATTAATATGTATATTTTTACAAAAAACTAATTGGCATAAGGAATATATAATAAAACATAACTTTTCAGAATTAGATGATTTCTTAGGATTTATAAGAAATGTTATAGGAGTTATCTTTATAGTAATAGGTATTGTTATCTTGATTATGTAGGCAATAAAATAATAGAGTTTTAATAAATAAAAGCACTGGAAGGTTTATGAAATTCCTAATGAAATAACTGTTTTCGAAGATTAGGGTGAAATTACAATTAAGAAGATGTGGATGAAATATATAATAGAAAGGAAAGTTGAAATGGATATAAATATTTTTGCTATAATACTAATTTTATTAATTATACTGATTATATTTAACATTGCATATTATATACCTAATAAATTAAAGGAACAGGAAGAGAAGCAGGCACTGTATATTAAAGAATTGTATACTAGATTAAATAGACTTGAAAGTAAAATAGATGGAATAATAGATATGGGAAAAAGATAGTGAAAACTTATTATAGAGGTGAAGTCTATGAATAAAAATAATGATTCTAAGTATTGGAAGTTAGGAATATTTTATTATAATCCAGATGATCCATCTGAATCTGTTGAGAGAAGAAATGGTATGGGTAGTACTATTAATTTTGCAAGTAAAATTGGTAGACTAATACTTTTATTTTTCTTTATACCACCTGTAATGATAGCATTAATATTTATTATAGTAATGCTTTTAAAATAATGAAATTATTAAAAGGGACATACTTATAAAATTGATTATTAAGAAGTGAGAGTGTTAATAATGAAGATTGAATATGGAAGTGAAGTAAACTTTCAATTTATGCTTGATAATGATGGACATGTATCTAAGGAATTAATAGAAAATAAATTAAAGGAAAAAGAAATTATAATAGCAAGTGATGAAGATAACAAAATTATAGGGTGGTTAAGATATAGTTATTTTTGGGACAATACTCCTTTTATGAATATGCTTTATATAAATGAAAACTATAGAAATAATGGCATTGGCAAAGAATTAGTTTTATTTTGGGAAAATGAAATGAAGAAAAAGGGTTATGAGTTTCTTATGACATCCACCTTATCTAATGAAGAAGCACAGCATTTTTATAGAAAATTAGGATATAAGGACTCTGGCAGTCTTTTATTACCTAATGAACCTTTAGAAATAATTTTCATAAAAAATATATAGTTTAAATGATTATATTAAACATATTTCAAGTCTTTGTAATAGCCTTTTAACCAAGGGGGAATAGGAAAGCTTTTTATATGCTTAAATTCTTCAACTTTAGTTTCTCCTGGACTTATCCTTATAATGATTTCATCAATACCTATTGTATTATAGGCACCAACAAAGGGGCTAATTTGAAGTTTTATTACAAATGTGAATGATCTATAATTAGGTCTTTCTATGCTTAGAAAATCTATACTAAATAAATCATATTGAAGTGGTCTTCCATAGTGAGATGTAACTTCATTGCTAATTATAGGCTCAAGAAGTGTTACTATAATATCTTTGTATAGTTCTTCAACAGAACCTTCACTAGGAGTATATTCTGAATGTAGACCTTGTTTAGCATTATTAATTGGTTCAATAGCAAAGGTAGAGAGTGGGAAAAAAATAATTAAATTAATAAGTAGTAGACAAATAAATAATAACTTTTTCACAATTAATCACCATCCAATTATTATTATAGTATTCCACCTATATTTAAGAATATTAAAATTAATATAGAATTAAAATTAAGAAGATGTCCTCTTTTAAGAATAAATAATATTATATTTATAAAAATGTGTTATAGTTATCCAATACTTGTATTGGAGATGGAGGTACAGTTTTTTATATACAGGATATAATGGTAAATCCATCATACCAAAAACAAAAAATTGGAACATTAATTATGGAAAAAATAATGAATTATATTAATAATAATTGTATAGAAGGTGCAATTATTGGGTTGATTGCTACAAGTGGACTCGATAACTTCTATAAAAAGTTTGGATTTACATATAATCAAAATAACCGTTTTTATAGATATAAATAGTACCAAAAGTTCAAGATAAGTTCATAATTCCGAGGAAGGAGAAATTATTACCTTCACTTTATATAAATCTAATGAAAGAGAGAGATAGTATTGTGGTGACTTGGAGCTTGCAAGGTCACAATACTTATAACTTAATATCAAGGTAAATGAATATTTAAGTTAACATGATATGTTCATAATTCTGAGGAACGAAGAATTATTTCCTTCAGTTTTTAGAATGAATAAATAACATAGTGCGGTGACTTGGAGCCTGCGACGGAACAAGCACTATGTTATTTATTCATTACAACAAGTTTTTTATATTTGGAGTTTGTAGATCTCGTAAGTGTTCTGCTGTTGAACGGAGAGAATGAAGAGTTGCTAAAGATTCAGCCCTATCTTCCCCTCTAATATAAAGAGATAACTTCAAAGCATCATTTTTTAACATATCATAATCCACATGATTTAAATATATAGCAGGGACATCAGCTTCATCAATTATTAAGTCAATTAAAGCTACAGAATAATCATAAGCATTATCTTCATCATAAGAATTTAAAAACTCTTCAATATTATCACATCTTATAATAACTTCATTACATAAACTTACGAACTTATTATTTAAGAAAAACAATCCTACAACTAAGGCTATAAAAAGGAAAATAGATATATAAGTATTTTTCATTAATTTCCTCCCTTATATTTATGAAGTTGATATATAAATTTACCATTTGTATCAGTCATTGCAATTAACACATCTTTAATTGAATTAACCTTATGTTTTTTTAATTCATTTATTATCCATTCATCGCCTTTAGTAGAAGAAGTTAAAGAATTTCTATTTAATTCTCCATCTAGTACATAGATTATAGGTAATTTTGGCTTTTGCTTACTTGAACTGTTAGAACTACTTGAATTACTAGAGGAAGAACTATTATTAGATGTAAGAAAAGACATCTTTCCGTTATTTTCTAATATTCCATACTCTATTTCACTTAAATCAAAATACCCTGCAAGGCGAATTTCTTCCATAAGTTCATCTAAATTAATTTGTTGTTTTTTTAATGCTTCATATCTTATCTTACCTTTAGCAATCAAAATACAGGGTTCTCCTTCAAGGATTTTTCTTGCTTTTTGACTTTTAAGTTGTAATAAAGACAAAATAGTTTTTATAAATAATAAAGTTACTATTGGTATAACACCTAAAATTAAAGGTAATCTAGTATCTTGCATTGGTAGAGCTGCTAGATCTGAAATCATAATAGTAATTACAAATTCATAAGGTTGTAGTTCTCCAATTTGTCTTTTTCCCATTAGCCTTATAACTAGAATAACTAAGGCATAAAGAAACACTGTTCTTAACAATACAATAAACATTTTAACACCTCGCATAAGTATTATTTGTTTTATAATAATTTTTATACTTCTGCAAATAAGTATGTAGTAATTTTACTTAATGAGTATATAATATTAGATAAGAGATTTTAAAATGGCAACTTAAAAGGGTATTACGGAGGTAAACATGAGCAAAATCAAAATAAACTATATGGAAAAGCAATATGAAATAGATAAGGGAATTACCTATAAAGAATTTTTAAATGATATCTTAAAAATTAATCCTTATGATATTGCCTTATGTAGATTAAATGGAGAATACTATGAGCTTTTTAAACCTATAGCAGAGGATGGAAGCATAGAACTTGTACATTTTTGTGATGTAAAAAGTTCAATAGGATATAAAATATATAATAGAACATTAAATTTTATTTTTATTAAAGCAGCTTTAGATTTATTTCCTAATTCAGCTATAACTATAGAACATAGCATAGGAGAAGGAGTGTTTGGAGAAATTCATAAGGAAGAAGCTTTAAATGAAGAGGATTTAAAAAGAATTAAAGAAAGAATGTTAGAACTTATAAATAGAGATATTCCTATTCATAAAATTAAAAAGAAGAGAGAAGAAGCTATAGAAATATTTAAAGGATATGGAATGGAAGATAAGGTATCTTTACTTAAGCATGTCTCTTTTGAAAATGTAAGTTTATATGAATTAGATGGTAGATATGATTATTTCTATGGGCAAATGGCATTTGCTACAGGAGTAATAAAGGCTTTTGATTTAATATATTACGATCCAGGTTTTATATTAATGTCTCCAAAGAGAGAAGATTTAGAGGCGGTTCCAGAGTTTAAAGAAAATAGAAAGCTTTCTCAAATTTTTATGGAAAGTGAAAAATGGTTAAATATTATTGGTGTTGGTGAAGTTGGTTCTTTAAATGATAAAGTAGAAAATCATGAACTTAGAGACTTAATTATGGTATCTGAAGCACTTCATGAAAAAAAAATAGCTCAAATTGCAGATATGATAAATGAAAGAAAAGAAACTAAGGTGGTATTAATTGCGGGACCAAGTTCTTCAGGAAAGACTACCTTTGCAAATAGATTATCTATACAATTAAGAGTAAACGGATATATTCCAATTCCTATATCATTAGATGACTATTTTGTAGATAGAGAGCATACACCTAAGGATGAAAATGGTGAATATGATTTTGAAAGTATCTATTCATTAGATTTAGAGTTATTTAATTCTCATTTAAGTAGTTTATTAAAAGGTGAAGAAGTAGAAATTCCAAGCTTTAATTTTAAACTAGGAGAAAGAGAATGGTTAGGGAAAAAGCTTAAACTACCTAACAATGGAATAATTTTAATTGAAGGAATCCATGGTTTAAATCCAATGTTAACAGAATCAATTTTAGATAAGCAAAAGTTTAAGATATATATATCAGCTTTAACACAATTGAATCTTGATAATCATAATAGAATTGCAACTACTGATATAAGAAGAGTGAGAAGAATAGTAAGAGATTATTTATCAAGAGGATATGGTGCAGAAGAAACTTTAAAAATGTGGCCATCCATTAGAAGAGGAGAAGGGAAAAATATTTTTATTTTCCAAGAGGAAGCAGATGTTATGTTTAATTCAACTTTAGTTTATGAGTTATGTGTATTAAAGAAATATGCTTTAGAAGAATTAGAGAAGATACAACCTGATAGTAAAGTTTATTTACTAGCAAGTCGTCTTAAGGCATTTTTAGGATTCTTTAAGGAAATAGATAAGGATTTAGTTCCTACTAACAGTATTTTAAGAGAATTTATTGGTGGCAGTGATTTTTATAAATACTAAAAATAAATAAAGTTTAACAATTAAGCTACTATTTAGAAATTAATTATTATAAATAGTAGCTTTTTATTTTATTAGTAATAATAACCAATTGGGAATTAAATACAAATATGTTAAAATAAAAGTGCAAATAAAATAATTAAAAAATAGTAAATGGAGAATTTATGATTTTAAAAGATGATTATCATAAGGATATTATACTTTTAGATGAAGAAAAATTAGTTTACAAAAGAAAATTTAAAAAAATAACTATAAACCGAGAAGAAATAAGAAGTGTCTATTATGATGAATATGTATTTGGGGTTTTAACCTATAGTGGAAAAGTTTATTCATTAAACATAGTAGGATTATTATTTAGCGAAAGAAAAAAGCTAGAGGATTTACGATTAGAACTTAATAAAGAAGCGATATTGTTTGATTATATTAATTTAAGGGGGAATATTAGTACTTTATTATATGCTTGTTTTTTACCTAGTATTATTAATAATATTTTAAGGCAAAAAAGTAGTACTAAAATAGTTTTATTAATAATTTTATCAATACTTATTATAGCATCATTTATTTATGCAAAGAGGTTAGTATCAAGTTGTGTATATAATATTAATACAAATGAACTAGAGGTTATTAAAGATAAAAATACTATTAAGTATAAAAAAGAGGAAATAGATAAAATTAATCTTATGAAGTCAAATAATAATATAACTATTATTGAATTTCAAAAGAATAGAAAAAAATATAAGCTGTATTTTAGAAAAAGCCCTTATTTAATTAAAATATACAATACAAGCTTAATTAAACTTTTTAAATAATATAGATATTTTAGATATATCCTTATATAATGAGGGTATTAAAATTAATTTATACTAAAGGAGACAAATCATGAGTAGCATGGGCGTTTTTGATATATTAGGTCCAATTATGATTGGACCTTCATCATCACATACTGCAGGGGCTGCAAGATTAGGAAAAGTAGCCAGAACTATAGCTGGTGATGAAGTAGTGGAAGTTACATTTTTATTACATGGATCATTCGGGAAAACCTATAAGGGGCATGGAACGGATAGAGCCTTAGTTGCTGGAATAATGGGAATGGAGCCTTCAGATGAAAGGCTTAGAGATTCATTAGAAATTGCAAAGGAAAAGGGAATAAAAATTACTTTTAAAGATGTAGATTTAGGGGATTATCATCCTAATACAGTTAAGTTTTTAATGAAGCTTAAAAATGGAAAGGAATCCGAAGTTATAGGTTCATCTATTGGTGGAGGAAATATAGAGATAGTTGAGATTAACGGAAATGAAGTTAAGTTTACTGGAACATATTCTACTATAATAACTTCTCATAAGGATATCCCAGGAACTGTAGCTAAGGTTACTAATATTTTATATGATAGCGATGTTAATATAGCCTTCTTAACTTTAGGAAGAAGTCAAAAAGGGAAAAATGCAACTATGACTTTTGAAGTAGATAGCAAGATATCTAATGATTTAATTGAAGAAATTAAAAAAGTAGAAGGAATAGAAAAAGTTATACTTATTAACAAAATAGAGGATGGTGAGTAGTTTGGACATAGCAAGATCTGGAGAAGAGCTTATTAAAATATGTGAAGAAAACTCTATTTCTTTAAGTGAATATGCTATTAGAAGAGAAATGGAAGATAGAGAAGTATCAAGAGAAGAAGTTTTAAAGAAAATGCATAAAACATTAGAAGCCATGAGAAGTGGAGCAACAGAAGCAAGAGAAAAGGAAGTTTATTCTGTTAGTGGGCTTATAGGTGGAGATGCATATAAGCTTCAACAATATTTAAAAAAGGGAAAAACATTAACTGGAGAGACTATGGTTTTAGCTATGGCAATGGCTTTATCATCTTCAGAAGTAAATGCATCTATGGGGAGAATAGTAGCTTGTCCAACAGCAGGTTCTTGTGGAATACTTCCAGCAGTTATATTAACAGCAGGGGAAAAACTTGAAAAAACTGATGATGAATTAGTAATGGCATTATTTGCATCAGCAGCAGTTGGTATGATAATTGGAAGAAATGCTACCTTTGCAGGAGCAGAAGGTGGATGCCAAGCAGAATGTGGTTCTGCAGCAGCAATGGCATCAGCAGCAGTTGTTGAAATGATGGGTGGTACACCTAAAATGTCTTTAGATGCAGGGGCAATAGTATTTAAAAATATATTAGGACTTGTCTGTGATCCAGTAGCTGGTTTAGTTGAGATTCCATGTGCAAAAAGAAATTCATCAGGAGCTATAAGTGCATTATGTACAGCAGATTTAGTTATGGCAGGAGTAGAATCTAAGATACCTTTTGATGATGCCTTATCTGCAATGTATAAGGTAGGAAAAAGCTTACCACCTTCACTAAGGGAAACAGCTCTTGGAGGAGTTGCAGTAACAAAAGCTGGCTTAGAACTTAGAAAAAAAGTCTTTGGAGACAACTAGTTTTAAGTAATAGATAAGAGCTAATAAATGAATAAGTAATAGGCAAGGTAGGTCTACTTCAGAAACATAGAGCATAAAATTATAAAGAATATGTTACATACTTGTATAATATACTAAATTGAAAAGCCCAGCAAAATTTGCTAGGCTTTAGTTATTGATACACTAAAAATTAATTTAAACTTTTTTGATATAAGTATATAGCTTATAAAAACATAAATAAATTATATTTGAAATGAAAATTAAAAATGAATTCCATATAAATAAAATTGTAAGTAATTGAAATTCAGATTCAGTTGAATTGAAAATAAAAAATATAATTGTAAGATAAACTATGCTTATAGAAATAGATGCCAGTAGTGAATATATTATTATTTTGGGTAAAGTAAGTTTTTTAATAAAAAAACCAGTAACTAACCCTAAAATTATAGGAAGAATAAAATATAAAATAGGAACTAAATTTAAAACCCCTTCTTTATACACTAATCTAACCTTCTGATATTAATTCTTAATATAATAAGATTGTTTCCTAAAACTCTAATAATTAAATTGGAAGTTTGTCAAGTTCTATGGTGTAAATAAAATATCAATTTTCATTTCTATCTATAACACTCAATATTTTGCTCAATACTTACAAGTTTTTCCTTTAACCTACCTGTTAATGAAATCATCCAGTCTGGCTCATCATCAACACTTTCTGACAGGACATATAAAATTGTGGAATACTCCTGCAGATGCACTAATTCTCGCATGAGAGACATAGTATACCACTGATCATCCGAAAAGTTTTTAATACTTCTATATCCTTTCATAAATGAGCATACGGCTTCCTCCACCATTTCTTCAGAAACCATATCATCCATAGCGTCAAGTGCTCTGACCACGTCAAGAGCGTACCAGCACCTTATGGCATCATCAAAATCAATAACTCCGAACTTACCGGATTTCTCTTCAAACAATACATTATCAGGTTCAAAATCATAATGTATCAAGCCAAAGGTTTTATCATCCTTTACCAAGTTATTCAGACGGTTGGAAACTTTCCTGAAATGTGATTTCACTGTTTCAGGCGCTTGGTACCTTTCTAGCCGATCCTCAATTTCTGCCAGTAATTCCTCGTAGCTTCTTCGCTCTTTTGCATAAGGATATTTTTCGGACAGAAGGTGCAACTCCCCTAATGCTTTTCCGTATCCAAATGAAAGATCAAGATTTCCTTCGGTGTCTTCAAGATTTTCTCCGGGAACCGCCTCGAAGCATGATACATTATAAGTTCCCCATTCTGTGTTGATGATAGATGATAATCTACCATCCTTCATCGGGTATGGTTTCATGGCAGGGTATCCGTTTATACAAAGCCAATCAATAAACCGAATTTCGGATTCAACATCCACATGATTTTTTTCTTCTACGGGAGATAATCTCAAAAAGCAGACATTGGACTTATCCTCAGTACAAAAGGGATAAACTGCGTTGGATGAAATTCGAAACCACTTTAACATTTCATCCACACTATCCTCATCATAGAAATAGAATTTTAGGCATTCTTTTGCCAGTTCATTATTTTCAAACAAATATTTTAATTTTAGCATGGTAACCTTTCTGCTAGCTCTTATGGCTGCGGTTTATTTCGTATTGTTATCCTCATATATCATTTTTGTTTTATCACGGCTTATTCTCTTCATGCCGATCGCCCCCTTTCATTTTTTCGTACACTGAAAAATAAGAATTTACATCTCTACAAATTCCTATTTATTAAGCAGTTTAAAAGCAAACTAACTCGTTTTATAATACAATTGCTAAGGAATTTATAATATATGTTTAATTATAACATAATTTCCATAAATTTATAGATTATTATAAATTTTAATTACTATTATAAATGGTTATTATTTTTTAATAGAAGTACTTATATTATTGTAAATTTTTAAGCATAATAAAAAAGGCTACTGTCTCACAATTTGGACAGCACCCGTGATTTATTAATACACTAATTCTCTAATTTTTCCATTTTTTAATTCAGCTAGGCTGAATTATCTCCTAAATTCTACATTTTACATTATTCATTCTTCATTTCTTTTAAGTATTCTTCACCATAAGCATGCATAGCTTCTAAAACAGGCATAATCTTCATACCTATTTCAGTTAATCCATATTCAACTTTAGGCGGAATTACTGGATATACCTTTCTATAAATTAGGTTGTCTGCTTCTAAACTTCTAAGTTGATTTGTTAGCATTTTTTGTGTAACATTAGGTAGGTTTCTTTTTATATCACCAAATCTTAATGGCCCATTTACAAGATACCAAAGTATTAGAATTTTCCATTTCCCTGAAATAAGTTTATGAACTAAAATCATTGGGCAAGTTTCATGTATATCATTATCATTATTATTGTTATTATTATTTAAATAGCAATCTTCATGTTTATCTGAAAATTTTTCCATATAATATCTCCTTATGAATAATTTAGAGTAATTGATAATTAGTATCAATTTGTATACTATGTATAAAAAAAGTGTCTACTTGTAAATTGATAAATTGTAAACTATGATTTACTTATATTATAACAAATAGGTAAACATTACAAAAGTGTTTATATGGAGGATAAAATGAATAAAGTATTATATATAAAAGCAAATATAAAGCCAGAAGGTCAATCAAGAACATTTAGAGTAGCAGATGGATTCATTGAAGAATATAAGAGATTAAATCCGGAAGATGAAGTAACAACTTTAGATTTATATAAGGAAAATATAGATTTCTTAAGAGCGGAAGACTTAGCTTCTGTTTTTGGTGAAAAAACAGAAGAAAGTAGAAATCATCCAATATTAAAGTATGCATATCAAATAGCAGAAGCTGATAAGATTGTTATAGCAACACCAATGTGGAATTTAGGTGTACCAGCTATAGTTAAGGCATATTTTGATTATGCAAGTGTTTCAGGTATAACATTTAAATATACAGCACAAGGTCCAGTAGGAACATGTAATGCTACAAAAGCTTTAATAGTTTCTGCTAGAGGTGGAGACTATTCAAGTGAAATGGGAGCACAATTTGAAATGGGAGAAAGATATTTAAGAACTATACTTTCATTCTTTGGAGTTAAAGATATTAAGAGTATAGCAGCTGAAAATCTTGATGTTATAGGAATGGATGTTGATAACATAGTTAATACTTGCATAGGTGAATGTAAGAGTATAGCACAAGAATTTTAATAAATCATAAAATTACCATTAAGTAAATAAATATCTTATGAATAGTATGTGTTTAAAAACAAATACTAACTTAGTAAGGTGGTGATTTTAATGGATAAAAATCCGAGCATAAAATGTTCAGTACAACAATGTAAGTATAATAATAACCAAGAAAAATACTGTACATTAGAAATGATTCAAGTTGGAACTCATGAACAAAATCCAACTCAAGTACAATGTACTGACTGTGATTCTTTTGAATTAAAATAACCAAAAAATTGCTGTCGCATAATACTTAATAATTATAAAGTTAATTTAAGAAATAAATTCTATGTGGAGTTTATAAAATAAATATACATTTTTAATTATGAGCTGTTGCGACAGCTCTTTTTTTATTATACGAGGAATTTATAAAAATATTACCCTGTTAATAATTTTTTATAAATTCCTTTTCTTCAGTATTCGAGGATATAGATATTATGTTCTGGCGACTTGGAGCCTACGAGGTCGCAAAGAATATAATATCTATATCCTTTTTTATAGATAATAATATTAAATAAAATGGATAAGATATAATAAAAAACTAAAAAATTCTCTAGGAGTAAATATGGAACAAATAGAGGTTATTATTAAAGCTTTATTAAAGATTAGTATAAGTAAATATATATTGGCAGTACTAGTTATTATAGGAGCTTTAATTATTAATAAATTTATAATAACTAGAATATTTGACTATTCAATTAGATTAGTTAAAAAGACAAAGAATTATGCTGATGATAGTTTTGTTAGAGCATTAGAAAAACCTATTAAATTATATATAAATTTTTATAGCGTATATATTTCATTAAGAATAATAGATTTTGATGGAATAAATATAAATTCTTTTAAAAGTGATAAATTAAATAAAATATTTATAATAATAGTAATATGCTATTTTTTTTATAATCTTACTTTAGAAAACTCCTTACTTTATAAAAGGATGCAAAAAAACAATATAGTTTTTCCATTTATATCTATAATAATAAGATTAGTTATAGTTATTATTGGAATAAGCATTATTGCAAAAGAATTTGGATTTACAGGCTTTATAACTGGACTTGGAATAAGTGGTATAGCTTTTGCATTAATGGCTCAAGACGCATTTTCAAATCTTTTTGGAGGGGTAATAATAGTATTGGATAGGCCCTTTGCAATAGGAGATTGGATACAAACCTCTAATATAGAAGGAATAGTAGAAGAAATAACTTTTAGAAGTACAAAAATTAGAACCTTCTCTATGGCAGTTGCAACAATTCCAAATTCAAAACTTGCTAATGAAAATATTATAAATTGGAGTCAAAGAAAATTAAGAAGAATACATTTTAAATTTACAATAAGATTTGAAACACCTGTTGAAAAAATAAAAAGCTCTTTAGATAAAATAAAGGAATTACTAAATAATCATGAAAAGATAGATAAGGAATTGATAATTGTAAGCTTTAATGAATTATCTACCTATGGCTATGGAATTTTTTTATATTTTTATACTAATGAAATAGCATATGTAAAATACGAAGCTTTAAAGGAAGAAATTAATATAGAAATACTAAGGATCTTAAAAGAGGAAGAAGTGGAATTAATGTTTTTGAATTTAAATTTTGGCATGGATAGTTTGCACAAAGACAATAATTGCGAAGCTACTTGTTCAGAATTAGAATCCATAAGAAATATAACTGAAGAAGAAAGGGGAAACAAGTAATGTTATCAAAGATAACATTAAATGAAAAAATGAAAGAATGAAAAAATGAAGAATTAAGGTAGTAATTTGCTCCAGATTACTACCTTAAAATTATAGTTAAGAATATTTTTTATTTGAATTTTTATAATTAATTATTTTTTTAAAAGCAGGGTATATTATTTATATTAATTATGGAATTATATTCCAATATTAATGTATAATAAGAATGTAAATTACTAGGCAATTGTATTATTTTGTTCTTTAAAATAATTAGGTGGGGGTAAGTATGATGTTTAAATATTTGTATGTAGAGTGTAAAGTTAAAGGGTTGTTTTCAGATGCAAATCATAGAGAATTAATTGATAAGTATGCATCAGAAGGTTGGAGATATATAAATGCAATACCGTCTTCTTTCTATGGAAATAATGGTCAGCCCAAAACTTTTGATTTAATATTTGAAAAGACAAATGATGAGTAGTCTTAATCTATTGAGAATTAAAGGTAGATAAATAAATAATAGTTTGCAATTGTATTATACGACATAACTATATAAATACTTCAATACGTGGAGGTAAATAACAACAAATGAATGATAAACAGGAACTAATAGAATTGTTAAATCAAGTTCTTTCATATTTTAAAACGTCTGCACAATATGGTGGTGTTGAAAAGGATATTTTCAACTATTATAAAAAAGTTCTTGAAAGATGTGATAGATTAGATTTCAAAGATATTTATATTAACAATTGGGCAAGAGCATATTTAGAATCAAATTCAGATTGGAACAATCCAATATTTGAAACAATGAACAAGGCAAATAAATTGATTAAACATTTTCAAAAAGCAATTTAAGTGAGTAATTGTACTGAATTACGAGTAGTAAACGGGGGTATACAGGAGGTATAATGGAAAAGTTTAGAAATATATGGAATCAAAAACAAACAGATGAGAAAGTGTTATCTATAATAGGTATTATTTGTTCTATGAGCATACTAATATTGGGAGGTATGCAGATTTTAGGTATTTGGAAAAATGCAATAAATGTATTTGAACCACTGCTTGGGGTGCTTATGTTGATTCAAGCTATACAGAATTGGAAGAAAAATAAAGTGGCTACTATTTTTAGCTTATGTGCTTCTATGCTTATTCTTTTATTTTCGATTTTGATATTTGTAATTAGATAAAGTTTAACTTATATGATTTTTAATGAGCAATATTAAATTATTACGAATTAATTATTTTATAGGAAGTGAGTAATAGTATTTTATTATAAATTATAAAAGGGGTATGTATTTTGCAAAATAATAAATCACTGTTAATATCGATAGTTACACTAACATTATGTATAATGTTAAGTTCAATTTGGTCAGGATATTCAATACAAAAATCAACTAATATACAAAAACAAGACTCTGTTATTAATAGTAATGTTTTTACTATATCCCAAGTGGCTGAATATATTAGAATGACAGAGGAAGAAGTTCAAGGAATAATAGATACAGAAGAAATTGAGTTAGATACAACAGGTAGTTTTTCAGGAATTATGTTTCCATATTTTATAGTAAATGAAAAACAATATTTTTATAAAGAGAAAATAGATGAATGGTTAAAAGAAGTTTCAAATGAACATAGAGAATATGATACAAATAAAAAACAGTTGTTTAAGTAACAAATGATTTTATTACACAATTTTAAATTATAAGGCAAATTAAAATTTGAGTATATAAGGAGAGATATATGAATAGAATTAAAAAAAATGGAATTACATTATTAATTTGTTGCTTAATACTTGGTATGGTTATTTTCACTTCACATACAAAGTTATATGGGAAATGGTATTTATATACTGGTAATGATATAAATACTGATTCCAATATATCAAAACAAATAAATTCAAATGATTATATAGAAATTTCAAAAGGAACTATGGAAACCTTCAGAAGTGATGGGAAAAATGGTATTTCTGAAATGAAGGTATTAGGAAGTAAAATACAGGCCGGAGATGCAGTATATAAGTATCATATAAATAAGAATGGTGAATATAAAATTTTAGTTTTAGAATTAATAGGATATGAAAATCCTCACATGAAAAAAACAGTTGAAAATGGTGAAAAGTTTATATATGTATTGGATAAAAATGTTGATTTCTAACAATAAAACATTTCATAATTCCGATTTTAAGAGGAATTATTACCATCAGTATTAATGTAAAACAGTATTAATAGAGGAAAAAATATAATGCTAGTGTGACTTGGAGCTTGCGACGGAACAACTGGCATTATATTTTTTATCTATTTTACTAATAACAGTGGTATAATTTAATTATTAAGTAAATTAATGAAGGGTAATACAAATTAGGTGATAAAATGGAAAATAATAAAAAGAAACTTATGCAATTATCAACTAGATGTGGATGTGCAGGAAAATTTACTCCAGATGATTTAGCTAAAGTATTAAAACATATAGAAGTTAAAGAAGATGAAAGAGATCCTAATTTATTAGTAGGCTTTGACAAATCAGATGATGCAGGAGTATATAAAATATCTGAGGACCTTGCTTTAGTGCAAACTGTAGATTTCTTTACACCAGTTTCTAATGATCCTTATACTTATGGACAAATTGCAGCAGCTAATGCTTTAAGTGATGTTTATGCCATGGGAGGAAAACCTTTAACTGCTTTAAACTTATCATGTTTTTCAGCAACTATTGGAGCAGATATACTATCAGAAATATTAAAGGGTGGAGCTGATAAAATTAGAGAAGCTGGAGCCACTATTGCAGGTGGACATACTATTACTGATGAAGAAATAAAGTATGGAGTATCTGTAACAGGAATAATAAATCCAAATAAGATCATATCTAATTCTGGTGCAAAGGTAGGAGATAAGCTTATATTAACAAAGCCTTTAGGTTCTGGAGTATTAACTACAGCACTAAAAATAGATTTTATTACAGATGAAGAATTTAAAGAAGCAGAAAAGGTAATGTCAACTTTAAATAAAATTGCATCAGAAGAAATGCAAAAAATAGGTGTAAATTCTTGTACTGATATTACTGGCTTTGGATTTATTGGACATTCTTATGAAATGGCAGCAGGAAGTGGAGTAGCTTTAGAAATAGATAGCACGAAGATTCCTGTTATGAAGAAAGTAAAAGAATTAGTTAAAGAATATTGTTTACCAAGTGGTGCATATACAAATGAAAAGCATTTTGAAAAATGGGTAAGCTTTATGGATAATATTGATGATGCAACACGATTAACATTTTTTGATCCACAAACTTCTGGTGGTTTATTAATATCAGTAGAAGAAAGTAAGGCAGAAGAATTATTAAATAATATAAATAGCAGAAGTGAAATTAAAGCAGAAATTATAGGAAGAGTAATTGGAGCAAATGAAGACAATAATCTTATAAATATAATTTAGGAGAAATTTTGTGTTGATTTATGAATTATTAGAGCTTAAAGAAAAGGATATAGTTTCAATAGTAGGTGCAGGTGGTAAAACTACACTAATGTTTCAATTAGCAAATGAATTAAAAAATCATAAGGTTTTAGTTACCACTACAACTAAAATCTATAAACCAAAGGAAGAAGAAATTAAACACTTAGCATTAAGAAAAGATGGCTATGGATATTTACAAGCCACTACTGAAAATGGAATATATGTTTATGGTAATTATGTAAATAATGAAAATAAATTAGTAGGGTTAGACTTAGAGGAGTTAAATTATTTAAAGGATAGCTTTAAGTATATTTTAATAGAAGCTGATGGCTCTAAAAAGAAATCTCTAAAGGCTTGGAATGAGTATGAACCAGTTATTTATGAAAATACTAATAAAACTATAGGAGTTTTGAGCTTAAATGCTTTTGGGATGACAATAAATGATGAAAATATTCATAGACTAAAAGAATTTATATATTTAACTAATAGCAAATTAAATGAAAAGGTCAGTTTTGATATATTAATAAGTATTATATTTGGTGAAAATGGGTTATTTAAAAATTCAAAGGGAGAGAGGATACTGTTTTTAAATGCAGCTGATATAGTTAATGGGGATGTCTTAAATTTATTAATTAATAAAATAATAGAGAAAAATAATGATTTAAGACTTATAAATAAAATTATATATGGAAGTTTAAAATATAAATATTTAGATTCTATTAAGCTGTAATAAAAATGTTAAGGTATATGAGAATGGAATATGTTGTTGTAAGAGGGGGAGGCGATATAGCCTCTGGAAGTATACAAAAGTTATATAGAAGTGGTTTTAAGCTGATAATACTAGAAGTGGATAAGCCAACAGCTATAAGAAGAAATGTAGCTTTTAGTGATGCAATTTATAATGGAGAAACATCAGTAGAAGGAATTATAGCTATAAAGGTTAATAATATAGAAGAAATAAGAGAAGCTCATAATAATGATTTTATACCAATATTAATTGATCCAGAAGGAAAAATAATAGATGAAATTAAGCCTTTAGCAGTTATAGATGCTATACTAGCAAAGAAAAATTTAGGAACAAATAAGTCTATGGCACCAATAACTATAGCCTTAGGACCAGGATTTAATGCAGGGGTAGATGTAGATATTGTTATTGAAACCATGAGAGGACATAATTTAGGACGATTAATTTTTGAAGGATATGCTATGGCTAATACTGGAGTTCCAGGCGAAATTGGAGGTTACTCAAAGGAAAGAGTAATTTATAGTGAAGCTGATGGATTAATAAAAAATGTAAGTAAAATCGGAGATATTGTAAATAAGAATGATGTCCTAGCTTATATTGGTGAAACAAAAGTGAAATCACCTATTAGTGGGCTATTAAGAGGATTAATTAAAGATGGGACAATGGTATATAAGGGATTAAAAATAGGAGATGTAGATCCTAGACTTAAAGAAGTTGAAAATTATACAACTATATCAGATAAGGCTAGAAATATTGGCGGAGGAGTTTTAGAGGCTCTTTTGATTATGAAAAATATTAAGAATTTATGAGAGGGTAAATAAAATGGATGAGCAAATTTTATTCGAGATTTATGAGGCAATAAAAAATGGGGAGAGTGCTGCACTTGCAATATTAACTGAAGATAGTGGTTCATCTCCAAGGAAAAAAGGATCTTCAATGGCTGTTTTTAGTAATGGAAGAATATTAGGTTCAGTTGGAGGAGGAAAGGTTGAATTAAGTATAATAGAAAAAGCAAAGGAAGCAATAGCAAAAAATGAAAGCATATCCTTTGATTATGTCTTGAATGAATCAGGACTAGGAATGGCCTGTGGTGGAGCTGTAAAGGGATATATAAAGGTCTTTACTCCTAAGAATAGACTTATTATTGTTGGAGGAGGCCATATAGGAGAAAAACTTAATAATATAGCAAAATTATTAAATTTTTATACAGTTATATTTGATGATAGATTAGAGTATAAAGATGAAGAAAGACTTAAATCAGCAGATGAACTTATAATAGGAAATATAGAAGAAAATCTTAATAGCTTTAATTTTAATAAAGAAGATTATGTTGTAATAGTAACTAGGGGACATTTAACTGATAAAGAAGCCTTAAGGTCAGTTATTAAGGCAAATACCTTCTATACAGGAATGATAGGAAGTTTAAAAAAGGTTAAAGGAATAATGAAAGATTTAATTGAAGAGGGAATTCCTGAAGAAGATTTAAGAAAAGTATATGCTCCAATGGGCTTAGATATTGCATCTAGTTTACCAGAAGAAGTTGCTTTAGGGATACTTAGTGAAATTTTACTTATAAAAAATAATGGTTCCTTAAAACATAAAAATGAAGTAAAAAGAGTTTGGGATAATTAATATAAAGAATTTAAATAGAGGTGATAGTATGAATATTATTGATTGCAAAGGATTAGCTTGCCCTATGCCAGTAATAAAAACAAAAAAATATTTTGATTTAGAAGATTCAAAGGAAGCTTTAGTAATAGTAGATAATGAAGTAGCTAAAAACAATATATTAAGACTTGCAAAAGGAATAAATTTAAATAGCAGCTTTATTGAAGAAGAAGGATTATATAAGATTCAACTTTCAAAAGGAGATATTAGTGGTGTACAAGTACCTCAAGTAACTGGAGAAGCAGTAGATAATATTTCTGTTCCTTCAGCACCAACTATATTAGTAGCTACTAATCTTTTAGGAAATGGTGATGATAGATTAGGAGAAACCTTAATGAAGGTATATATAAATACCCTAGCTGAATCAGAAATTCTTCCAGAAAACCTAATGTTTATAAATGGAGGAGTTAAACTAACTTGTACAGGTTCAGATGTATTAGATAGTTTAAATTCAATGAAGGAAAAGGGAGTAAATATAATAAGCTGTGGTGCTTGCTTAGATTTTTATAATTTAAAGGATGAGCTTAAGGTTGGAGAAATAGGAAATATGTATCAAATTATTGATTTGATGAATAGAAGTGGAAATACTATTAAGTTATAGAGAAGAATGAAAGAATGAAAAAATTAAAAAATGAAAGAATTAAGGAAATAAAAAACTCAGGGGCCTGAGTTTTTTTATTTATCGTTAACTAGAGCGGTTAAGCTTTCTTCAATTTTGGTAAAGGGAGTATTTTTAATATAAATGATTTTACTCACTTTATCTAATTCAAAGGAAATTTTCTTTGAAAATTCCCAAAAGCTATTTTCAATTTTAATATTTTTAATATCTTTTAGATTTATTAATTCACCATCACTAAGTAAAACTTTATCAGATGAAATCATACCGCTACATATTACCTTTTTTATAATTGAAATAACAAATACTATTGAGAATCCAATTATAAGATAAATTAATATTTTTTCCATTATATCAAAAGTATTTATAAAATCTGTAAAATTATTTATTATAACTTTTTCATTATGAAAATATTCTAAATAAAAAGCTCTACTTTTATACTGCCTTTTCATTTTTAAATATATATTAAATAGTGCAAGTAGCTCAATTAGATAGCTTTCAACTTTTAATTTAGTATATTCACTATTAATTTCTTTTTTATTTTTATTCCATTTTAATGTGCTAGAAATAAGAGTATATATGAAATCTATAAGTATGATGCTAATACCAATAATAGATAATGAATGATTTTTACTTATAAATGCCATATAAAATATAATTATATAAATTAGTATAAAGAGAAAATCTTTAAATTTCATACACAATACTCCTTGATAAATAGTATTTAATATAAATATTTTAACATAAGATACACTTTAATTACTATATTATGGTAGAAAGATTCATAAACAGAATAATAGAATTAATGCTAGAGCTATAACCTATAATTAATGTATAATACAAATATACATTAATTAACAATTTAGATTTAGAATGAATTAAAGGAGTAAAATTAATGAGATATATCAAACTTATAAATGATGAACTTAAGATGAAAATATTGAATTTTTTATATGAAGATGAATTATTCAATGTATACCTAATTAATGTTATAGAAAAACAAATTGATAATATTGGGGAAATATATATTGAAGAGTCAGATGGTGATATAGGGAGTATATTACACATAAAATTTGATGGTAATTCATATTTCACAAGCTTTTTTACAAAAAATGAAGCAGGATATAAAGAAATTGCAAAGCAGCTTGAAATATTTAAGTATAAAAGAATTCTACTAGCTGGAAAGAGGAAAGAAGTATCTAAAATATTATCGTACCTTAGCAAGGATGTAATATCTTCTTCAGATATATATTATAAATTCAATGCAAGCAAATATTTAAAGCAAACCTCCATTCCAGAAATTAAATTTAGACAAGCCACATATGAGCAAGAGGATATTAGTAAAATTAGTGAATTTATGATTGATTTTTTTGGCGCTACAAATGAAGAGGAAGTTGCTGATATTGCTAATAGAAGAAAGTTGTTTGAAGATATAAGGTTAGGGGTTTATTTTATAGAATATAATGGACAGCCAATAGGTATGGCCAGATATAGTGGAGAATCTAAAAATTTCATTGATATCACAACAGTTTATATTCAGCCTAATTATAGAGGAAGAGGTTTTGGTAAAAAATTAATGTTGTATATAATAGATAATATTATTACTTCTAATAAAATACCAGTAACGCAAACCTCATCAATAAATATTGTTGCAAGAAATACTTATGAATCCTTGGGATTTATCAAGGAAGATGACTATTTATTTGAATTTATATCGTAAATATAATCAGAAAAAATATAAGAAGATAAATAAATGATAAATATACCTAGAGAACAAAGCTAATATTGTCTACTAGGTATATAATATTTATCTCATTTCTTTAATTTTTTGGTTAAACTTTTCATAAAGCTTAATCATATCTTCTTCAGTTGAGTATATAGAAACTTCATCTATTGGAATCCACTTTACTCCACTATTTTCATCTTCTTTAATAGTAAGCACATCAGTGTCATCTGCTTCTAAAAGATATGCTACTGATAAATGAAGATGTGAAGCTATATTTTTCCCTTTTTTTATATGAGCAGGTACAGGTAGTACATCTAAAGAAAATATTTTCTTATCTAAAGCTTTAATATGTTTTACTCCTGTTTCTTCTTTAGCTTCTTTTATAGCTACATATAATAAATCTTCGTCACCATCTGCATGACCACCAGTCCATGACCAAGAATTATATATGTTATGGTAAATCATAAGAACTTTAGTCTTATCTTTATTTACTATATATCCAGAGCTAGTTATGTGAGCTAAAGGATTTTCTCTAGTAAGTAAATTATCAAAATTATTTATAGCATATAAAATAGCTTCTTTATCAGCTGCTTCTTGTTCAGTATAGGGGGTGTATTCTTTTATTTCATCAATCCAATTCATAATAATCTCCTTTGTATTAAAATATTTAATTATCATTATATACCAATATTTATGAAATGACTATTGAGAAAAATAAGGCACATATAAAAATACTGTCGAATAATATGTATTAATACTATTTGTATTGACATCAATATATTTCATATTTCAGGATGTAAGAGAGGAAACAATAATGCAAATTGGTATAAGAGCATTAGACGAGAGCTTAAACTTGCAGAGAATAAAGCAACCTCTTATACACTGTATTAATAGTTCTTCAGAAAAGTTAAAAGAAGGTATTATAAGCTATAATGGTAAGCCTATATTTGCTAATTCATTAAAAGAATATTTAGAATTAACTTCTAAAGCGAACTCCTTATTAATATATCTTGAGGATTTAAATGAAGATAAAATTGAATCAATAGAAAAATCAATAAGAATTGCAAGAAGAAAAGGAATACCTGTAGTTTTGGATATACTAGGAGCAAACATTTCCTTTCCAATAAGGGAAATGGCATTAAGATTTATAAATAGATATAATATTAATGTTGTTATAGGAAGAGTTGAAGAATTTAAGGTTCTAGTATTAGAAAATAAAACTTTAATTGAAGAAAATAAGTTTAATAATAAATTAAGAGAAGATAATTCCTTTAGAATTAGTTTAAGAAAGTTTTCAAGAAATAATAATACATTTTTAGTTATAAAAAGTGATGATTATTATTTAACTGATGGATTTAGTGAAATCTTTATAAGTAGAAATATAAATGAGGAAAATAAATCATTAGATATTGAAGCTATGCTAAGTGGACTAATTTCTGTAGGTGTTGCATCTGCAAGTAGTACTGAAGAAAGGTTTATAAGCGTCTTAGTTGCTATTATGACTATGGCAGTAAGTGAAAAAAAAGCTGAACAAAAGAATTTGATTTATAGTGAAGATATAAGTTTTATGAAATACTTAGAAGATGAAATTAAAAATATAAGTGGAAATGAAATAATAAAATTAGCAAAAGTAAGTTATTTATTCACAAGGTAAACTATGGGATGAGATAATGCTAATTACTCTGAATTAAACTCAAAGTATCATTATATTATCTCTACCCATTTCTATAAGTCTTTAAGAATAGTATCAAAGTTCTCTAATATAATTTTATTAACTTTATACACTCAACATCTCCATCATCACTTAAAAGTAAATGATCTTCCTTTCTATTAAATATAATAAAAGCAAGTTTAACCCTTAAGGTTAAGTAATACTTTAAATCTTGGTTTGAAGCTAACCTCAATAAAACCGTATTCTATTTTTATACCTATCTTTGACTGCTCTTTTTTATCAGAAATTATCTCAACTTTATCTACATTTTTAAAATCCAACAAGGATATAGTTTCATTGGTATCATAATCAAGAACCTGTATTTTTATATCAGAATATGATGGAGAAATAATTACTATAAATCTTTCTTTAGCAGAATTAGTAAACTCATATGTTGCTTCATTATAAAAGTAGGGAATATTATCATCTAAAAGATTAGGTTCACACTCAAATAGCGATAATAAGGAAAATTCATTAGGAATAGTCATATTAATACCTCCAAAAGTACTTATATTAGTATGCTATTGAATACAACTAAGTAGTAACACATACTTTAATTATATATTTAGTTGTAATAAAATTCCATAAGTTATACATAATATGAAGATAAAGTCCAAATTTATGGAAAAAATGTTATAATTATATATATTAAAATAAGGGGAGGAAGCTTTATGGTTAATATGTTATTTAGTTTATATAATTTTCATGAAGATTGGGCTAAGGATATAGTAGGAAAATATATAAATTCAGAGGATAAGGTTGTTATAATTCCTTTTTCTTTTGGTAATGAAATAAGTAATGATGAAGATTTTCAAAATTTATATAGTAAAAAGGGTAAATGGTATGAAGATGTTGTTAGACCCTTTAAGAGTTTTGGAATTGAAGAGGAAAATATAAAATGGGTAAATTATTTTAAAGAGAGTAAAGAAAATGCTAAAGAGATAATTAAGAATAGTAATATTATATTTTTTACTGGAGGATTTCCAGAGAAAATGATAGCACGTTTAATTGAGTTTGATTTAACTAATGATATTGAAAATTTTAAAGGTGTTATTATTGGAAGCAGTGCAGGAGCTATGATTCAAATAGCTGAGTATCATATTACTCCAGATGGAGATTATAGTACTTTTTCATACAATTTAGGATTAAATATAATTAATAATTTTGGTATTGAAGTTCATTATGAAGGAACAGATGTACAAAATACACACATAAAGAAGGTACTTAAAGAGAAAAAAGAAAAAATATATGCAATTACAAATAGTGGTGGAGTAATTTCAGATAATGAAGAAATTATTATATTAGGAGATACTGAAATATTCACTAGAGATTATTAAAAATAATAGTGACTTATATAACTGGAAACATATATAACTGGGAGGTAATAATGAAAAAGCTATCTAAGAAACAGCAAACAGTGATTTGTTATTTAGCATTAATAGTAATCTTTTTATTAATGGGAAATAGTAATAATGATTCCAGCTTATTTATAAATAAAATATTTAAACCCATTAAAGGAGATAGTTGGACAATATACTATTCTGGATTAATAATTATATTAGGAATATATTATTCTTTAAAATATATTAATGAAGTTAAAGAAAAATCTTTTATAAAGACAAGATTCAAAAGAATTGTTGTAACTTTAATATTAATAATAGTGATATTTCCAGCAATGTGGGGTTATTGTATTAAATTTTACAAGGGATTTTCTAAAGATTTAAATTCAATATATTTTGATAGGGAAAATAGCGTGGTAAGTTTTAATGGTAATGAAGATAAAGTAACTTTAAAAGGAATTATAAATATAAAAAATTGTAGTAATTCTACACAAAAGTTTTATATAAAAATAAAGACACCATATTTAGCAAAGGATGATATAAAAAAAGACTATATAACATTAAATAAAGAAATAATAATGGATGCAAAAGAAAATAGAACCGTAACTATAGATGAAGAATTAAAATTTGACAGGATATTTAAAAATTCAGGATATAACTTAAGGGATAATGAATATATATTGTTTAATGATATTGATGAAGCTATTTTTAAAGGAAGAGTTGAAGAATATAATGAAGAATATTAAAAAGATAAAGATAAATTAGGAGGTTTATCATGAAGAAATGGTATGATGAGGAATATGAATTTAATATTGAGGTAATAGGATTTCTGAGAAGTGACCATACAGAACATTATTGCAGGAATGGGGAGGAAGTTGGTGATAAGTATACTTGTACTTATGGCTGCCCTGTGAACAAAGATGGACAAGGTATTTGTTCTAAAGTAATGATGATTATGTTCCCAATTATGGAGGCGGTTAGAAGTGGTGGAGATTTAGAAAATATCGGTGGCAGTGACAAATATACCAAGGATATTGTATGTCCAGATGGTTGTGTTATATTTAGGCTTACAGCAAAGAAGCTTGGAAATGAGAATTTTTATAAGGGAAAGTTTTTTAAACAAATTTAATGTGATTTTTAAATTAGCATTGGTTAGATTGGGTAAAGTTATGATTAAAGTGAAGAGGGAAATTTATGAAAGTAGCAGTTATTCAAGGAAGTTCTCAGAAAAATAAAAATGAATTAGTTTATAATTCATTAAAAAATATATTAAAAGATAAAGATTATGAAGTTATTAACTTTGGAATATTTCAAGATGAAGAGGTTGAGTACTCATATATTGAAACTGCAATGTTAATAAGTATTTTATTAGAAAGTAAAGCTGTGGATTTTGTAGTAACTGGATGTTCATCTGGACAAGGTATGATGCTTGCATGCAATAGTTTACCATCAATAATATGTGGGTATGTTGAAAATCCATCTGATGCATATTTATTTGGAAGAATTAACAATGGTAATGCAATTTCAATACCTCTTGGATTGAACTTTGGATGGGCTGCTGAAATTAATTTACAATGTACATTAGAAAAATTATTTAGTGATCCCATTGGAGTAGGATATCCGAAAGAAGATGCAAAAAGAAAGCAAAAGGATACTGAAATATTAAAATATATGAATTCTATTACTAAGAGAGAACTGAAAGATGTTATTCCAAAAATGGATGTAGAGTTTATAAGAAAAGTTGTTAATAGAAGTAATGTTTTTGATTATGTAATTAAATATGGAGAAAATAATGAATTGAAGAAGTTATTACAATCATATCTCTAAATTTAAAAGATATTATATCTAATTGTAGAATATTCTAATAGACACAGAAGATATATTTTAAGGGGGGACAACAATGGCCAAACTTAATTTGCAGGATTTAATAATAATATTAAATAGGGATGTAGTAAAATGTAATTCATGTATTGAAATAAACTTTTGTATTGATAATGATATAGAATATAAAGATTGTTGGCTTGGAAAAATGCCAGATAATAATATAGGTAGGGAATTATACTGGTATGGATTAGTACCAGATGGCTTACAAACATATGAATATGATAACTTAGAAAATATTCTAAATGATAAAGTATTTAATGGTAAGAGTTTATATGATGTTATTGATAAAATAACTTGGTTTTCTTTAGATGGAAGTAGCATTGAGGAAATGCTGCCATATTACATTGATGATTATATAAGAAATACTAGAATTATTCATAAATAAGTTTATATAATGAACTTGAGATATGAAAAGGGTTATTATTGATGTTTATAAGAAATAGATAAATTCTAACATTTATAATTTAAGAATATAATAATATTGTAATATATTATAAATTTATAACAGACTGAAAAATATTTATTATATAGGGGGCGTAATAATGGGTTGTAAAAATAATGAATCTAATAATTGTAACAAAACTGTAAAAACCACAGTTAAAAATGGGATTTCTTTTGGGTCTTGCTTAGCAATGGTTATTTCTTATACAGCATGGAAGTCTATTCCGTGGGCTATTGTTCATGGATTAATGAGTTGGTTGTATGTTATTTATTATTGGATTAAATATTTATAGTATTTAAAATAGAAAATAGGTCTAAAAAAGAGGAAAACATACTAGCAAAGAAAAGGAGTATATTATGTTTTGTGATTATCATGTGCATACAAATTTTAGTGATGATTCTAAATATGTAATGGAAGATGTCATCAAAGATGCAATAAAAATAGGGATAAAAGAAATTTGTTTTACTGACCATGTGGATTATGGAATTAAGTTAGATTGGGACAACTATAAAAATATTAAGTATGATGAAAATAGACCTATTTCTAATGTGAATTATCCTTTATATTTTAAGGAAATAGAAAGATTGCAAGAAAAATATTATAATGAAATTAAAATCAAAAAAGGCCTGGAATTTGGCATGCAAATACATACAATTAAAGATTTTAAAAGAACATTTGATTTATATCCTATGGACTTCGTCATTTTATCTATTCATCAAATTAATAACCAAGAATTCTGGACTAGAGAATTTCAAAAAGGAAAGACAGAAAAAGAATATTATGATTTATACTATGAAGAAATGTATAATTTAGTACAAAATTATCATGATTATAGTGTTATTGGACATATGGATTTAATGAGAAGATATGATGAAAATGATGGCTTTGAATTTTCTAATAACAGGGATAAGGTAATTCAAATTCTTAAATGTATTATTCAGGATGGTAAAGGTATAGAAGTAAACACTTCTTCCCATAGATATGGACTTGATGATTTAACACCATCACGAGAAATATTAAAAATTTATAAGGAATTAGGTGGAAAAATTATTACAATAGGTAGTGATAGTCACGTGAAGGAAGATTTAGGTGCATATATAGAAGAAACTAAATTAGAATTGAAGAAATTAGGATTTCAATATTATTGTACCTTTGAAAATATGAAACCTACTTATCATGAATTATAATAAAAAAGTGATCATCTGAATTATATTATTAAAAATTCAGATGATCTTATTACTTTTAAATAGAATTCATTGTTTTAGCAAAGCTTTTAATATTATCATTTAATATATTTGATTTATTAGAAGAGGTTTTTGCTACGATTTTAACTATCAATTTTTCAAAAAAACTCATTTTACTAAAATCAAATTCTCCTCCAAAATGTTTTATTACAGTTGCCATTTCTATTAACTCTTTTGGGAAGTTTTGATTAATTTCCGTATTAATTGAATCACCTTCTTGCATTCCACAAATAAATAAACCAACCTCTTTTTCTTTTAGTTCTCCTAAGTATTTTGAACAAAAATCTGATACTTCCTTTTGGATTTTACCAATATATATTGATCCACCAATAATAACTTTATTGTATAAGGATAAATTTACATCCTTATAGTTTTTTAAATTTATAATATCTGGTTTATCCTTAAGTTCCTTAGCTAAAAAATCTGCACATTTTTCAGTACAACCATACTTACTTGAATAAACAATAAGAGTTTTCAATTTATTCACCTCATTTTTTATAAATAATATCCTTAATACAATATTATCACTATTTGGGATATTATCCAATATATACTATTAAAGTAGTGATTGTATATTGTATTTAAAATAATATCATATAGTCCAATGGCTATATATGAATAGGTTGAAGTATAAAAAGCACCTTGTATAATTATAGGTATAGAAGATACTAAATTTATAAGGGGGAGAATTAATATGAGGTTAAAAGATTATATTAATGAGAAACCAGTTCTTGAAACAAAAAGGCTTATGCTTAGAGTATTAAAGCCTACTGATGTTAATGATTTAAAAGAATGGCTACCAAATAAATCAATATATAAGTACTGGGGAAAAAGACCAAGTAAAAGTGATTTAAATCCTGAACTTATATTTGAGAAAAAAGAAAGAAAAACAAAAAGCTTTCACTTAGGAATTGTGCATAAAGAGGATAATAAGGTTATTGGTGAACTATGGGTATATTTAATTGAAAATGATAAGATGGCAAAGGTGGCTTTTAGGTTGTCACCTGAATATCAGGGAAAGGGGCTTATGGCAGAAGCATTATCCTCTATTGTTGAGTTCTGCTTTGAAAAAACAGAATTACAGAGATTATGGTCAGATGTGCATATATTAAATATCCCATCATATAAAACTCTTGAAAAAGTAGGTTTTAAACGTGAGGGGCTTATCCGTAATGGGAAAATGGTAAATACTTATTGTGATTATTATTTATACGGAATGTTAAAAGAAGATTATATTGATATAAATAAGTAAAATATTTTAAAAGGAGAGAGAAATGAGAAATAACATAATAATTAAGGGGTTACATCAAAACAATTTGAAAAATATATCCCTAGAGATACCAAAAGAAAAAATAGTAGTATTTACAGGGGTATCAGGTTCTGGAAAATCAAGTATAGTTTTTGATACTATTGCTGCAGAAAGTCAACGTCAAATGAATGAAACTTATAATGCTTTTGTTAGAGGAAGACTTCCTAAATATGAGAAACCAAAGGTTGATTACATAGATAACTTATCAGCATCAGTTATTATTGATCAATCAAGATTAGGAGGAAATGCAAGATCAACAGTTGGAACAATAAGCGATTTATATTCAGCAGTTCGTTTGCTATATTCTAGAATTGGAACACCCTATGTAGGCACTGCTTCTTACTTTTCCTTTAATGATCCAAAGGGAATGTGTATGAATTGTTCAGGCCTTGGAAATGTAATGGAATTAGATGTTTATAAAATACTAGATGAAGAAAAATCATGGAATGAAGATATGGTTGATTTGCCAGCTTTCCATCCAGGTAATTGGTACTTTAAACAATATGTAGAATCTAAGTTGTTTGATCCAGATAAAAAATTAAAAGATTATTCAGAGAAGGAAAGAAATTTATTACTTTATGGTTCCTATGAAAAGGATGGAGAAAGAGTAAATAAGAAGGTAGAAGGACTATATAATCATTTATCAAGACTTGTTTTAAAAAGAGATACTTCTAGTATGGGGGAGTATTCTACAAAACGTTTAGAAAAGTTAATATCTCAAAAAGAATGTCCAATATGTAATGGAAAAAGATTAAATGAGGATGTTTTAAAGTGCAAAATAAATGGTGTTAATATTGCTGAAGTCTGTGATATGGAATTTATTCAATTAAGAAAGTTTTTAAGAGATATTAAGGATGATAGAGTTGCTACAATAATAGAATCTTTAGAGGCTTCATTAACAAGAATGATAGACATAGGACTTCCTTATTTAAGTATGAGCAGAGAGTCATCATCATTGTCTGGCGGTGAGGCACAAAGATTAAAACTAGTTAGATATATGGGAAGTTCTTTAACTGGAATGACATATATTTTTGACGAACCAAGTACTGGAATGCATCCAAGAGATGTATATCGTATGATTAAACTATTACAAAGCCTTAGAGATAAGGGAAACACTGTCCTTGTTGTGGAGCATGATAAAGATATTATTAGCATTGCAGATGAAATAATAGATGTAGGACCATTAGCAGGGAAAAATGGTGGAGAAATATTATTCCAAGGAAGCTATGAAGATTTGTTAGTTTCTAATACTTTAACAGGAAAAGCAATGAAGGAAAACATAGAAATAAAGAAAAATCCAAGGATTCCAAGGGAATATTTACCGATAAAAAATGCAAGTATTCATAATTTAAAAAATGTATCAGTTAATATTCCATTAAATGTTTTAACAGTAATAACTGGTGTTGCAGGTTCAGGTAAAAGCTCATTAATTAGAGATGTATTTGCAAAGGAATATGAGGATAGGGTTATTCTTGTAGACCAATCTCCAATAACAGCAACAGGACGTTCAACTCCAGCAACATTTTTAGGCTTCTTTGACGAAATAAGAAAGGAAATGGCAAAGATAAATAATGTAAAACCAGGACTATTTTCTTTTAATAGTGATGGGGCATGCCATGAATGTAAGGGAAAAGGAGTAATAGTAACTGAATTAGTATTTATGGATCCAGTAACAACTGTCTGTGAAAAATGTAATGAAAAGAGATTTAATGAAGAATCAATATCATATAAGTATAATGGAAAAAATATAATTGAAATTTTAAATATGACTGCTGAAGAAGCAATGGATTTCTTTAAGGATAATAGAAAAATTTATAAACATATAAAAGCTTTAAATGAAGTTGGACTATCATATTTATCATTAGGACAACCACTATCAACCTTATCAGGAGGGGAAAGGCAACGTTTAAAACTAGCAAAATACATGGATAAAAAGGGAAATATCTATGTTCTTGATGAACCAACCACAGGTTTACATGCTGCTGACATAAAGAAGATAATGAAGTTATTAGATAGCTTTGTAAGTAAAGGGAATACTGTTATTGTAATAGAGCATAATTTAGATGTTATGAAACAAGGAGATTATATTATAGATATAGGACCAGATGGTGGGACAAATGGAGGTGAAGTTGTATTTGAAGGAACGCCAAAGGAGATGGTGGAGAATTCAAATACAATTACAGCAAAATACTTAAAAAGAGCATAATAAAAAAGCCATATTAAAAATATGGCTTTTTTTGGTTGCGGGAGAAGGACTTGAACCTACGACCTTCGGGTTATGAGCCCGACGAGCTACCAACTGCTCCATCCCGCGATATTAAATTAATTACTTTTATATATTAATTATAGTCCTTTAATTTTATAAAGTAAATAAAATCTAGAAAAAATTCTGAATTTTTTCGTGTTTTAGTAGTGCATTAAATAGAAATAAAAAATATATTTTTTTATTTCTCAAATATAATTTAAAAGTTTTGAATATTGTGATAAATTATAGGTAGAGGATTAAAGTAGGGGGAGACAGAGATGGACACTATTATATATAATATAATTTTAGACTACTTAAATAAAAAAGTTACTAGTGATCTTAAGGATGAATTTATAAATGCATCAGTTCACTTTAATATAAATAATGATATCTATAACAAATATTCATCTGTAGAAATAGAATATATGTTAAGCAAAATATCTGACAATATTGTTATTGATTATGTTGAACTATGTTCTGTATGTGGATATGTATTATACAGATTAATAGAAAATAATGAATTAAATAATGAGGACAGAATAGAAGCTCTTCAAATAATATTAGAAATTAGTAATGATATAAGTAATTATTTAAGAGGAGCAATTGAAGTAGAGGAATTATATGAAAGATTATTACAAGTAACCAAAAAGCTTGGTTTAACTGAAGTAGAAAGTAAAAAGCTTATTGATATTTTAGAGCAATAGCTATGTAAAGTTTAACTTCTTTTGTATAATAACAATGGCAGTAAATATTTAAATATATTTACTGCCATTGTTATTTTCTAATAAGATATTGTATACCTGAAATTATTCCGAAATTTAAAAATAAAAAGGATATAGATTTTAATATAAATGCAAAAGATGTATCTATGTTTACTACAAATATATTAATAGCAATACTAATTAATATAGTAAAAGTAGATGCAAATTTTAATTTATTCTTTTCCATATTATGTTGAATAACAATACAGATAAACCAAATAAATAAAACTCCGAAGAATAATAAAAAAGTAAGCATAATGTACCCCCATATAATAAAATAATTATACCATTAGTAGTTTAGTATGTAAAAAATATGGTAAAATCTTAAGAAGAAAGGAGTGATTAACATTTTAAATAAAGCAATGGAAATTTTACAAAAATATTATGGATATAACTCCTTTAAGGAAGGCCAGCAGGAAATAATAAATAATATTTTAAATGGAGTGGATACCCTTTGTATTATGCCAACAGGAGGAGGGAAATCCCTTTGTTATCAAATTCCTGCATTGATTTTTAATGGAATAACCTTAGTTGTCTCTCCTTTAATATCCTTAATGAAGGATCAAGTAGATTCTATTAATGATATTGGAGTAAGTGCTGCTTATATAAATAGCACACAAAGCTTAGATGAAATTAAAGAAATAATAAATAATTGTTATGAAGGAAAGATTAAGCTTTTGTATATAGCTCCTGAAAGGTTGGAAAGTGAATATTTTAATAAAATGCTTAGAAAGCTTTGGATAAGTCAAGTTGCTGTAGATGAAGCACATTGTGTTTCTATGTGGGGACATGATTTTAGAAAGAGCTATAGATATATTTCACCTTTTATTAATAGTTTAAGGGTAAGACCTGTTGTAACAGCTTTTACAGCAACAGCAACAAAGGAAGTTAGAGTTGATATTTTAAACTTACTTGGATTAATTAACCCCTATACATATTTAGGTAGTTTTGATCGAGAAAATTTAGATATTTCTATTCATAAAGAAGAAGATAAGGCTGAATTTGTAAAAGATTATATAAGAGATCATGAAGAGGAAAGTGGAATAATATATTGTGCTACTAGAAAAGAAGTAGAAGCCCTTTATAATTATTTAAAAGAAAGAGGATTATCTATAGCAAAATACCATGGTGGACTTAAAGACGAAGAAAAAAATTATTATCAAGATGAATTTTTAAAAGATAATTATAATGTAATGATAGCTACAAACGCCTTTGGAATGGGAATAGATAAATCTAATGTAAGATACATAATACACTTTACTTTGTGTAAGAATATAGAAAGCTATTATCAAGAAATAGGTAGAGGTGGAAGAGATGGAGAGAAAACAGAATGCCATCTTTTATATAATAGAGATGATATAAGAACCTTAGAATATTTAATTTATACTACAGCTGGTAGCACAAGAAAAGAAATTGAAATTAAAAAGCTACAGGGTATGATTGATTTTTGTGAATATGATAAGTGTTATAGAAGTTACATATTAGAATATTTTGGAGATAAAAATGTAAAGCCTTATTGTAATAATTGTAGTAATTGCTTAAATAATGAAGAACTTAGAGACTTTACAACAGAAGCTCAAATGATATTATCCTGTGTATATAGAAGCAGGGAAAGGTATGGCACTTCAGTATTAATAGATATACTTAGAGGATTTACAGGACCTAAGATAATTCAAAATAATTTAAATAAGCTTACAACCTTTGGAATAATGAAGGAATATAGCAGTAAATTTATAAGAGATTTAATTAAAACCTTAATAGACTTGGAATATGTTAGTTTAAAAGAAGGGACTTATTCTATGTTAAAATTAAATCCTAGGTCAATGAGAGTATTAAAATCTAAAGAAAGAGTTATATGCAAGCTTAGTGAAGATACTGAAGAAAAGATAATTAATAAAGATTTATTTAATAAATTGAGACTATGGAGAAAAGATAAGGCGAATTCTCAAGGTATAAAGCCCTATATTATATTTTCAGATTCAACTCTTATGGAGCTGGCAAATAAAGTTCCACAAACAAAGGAAGAGTTACTTAGTATAAGAGGAATGGGTGAAAAGAAATACGAAAAATATGGAGAAGAAATACTTGAATTACTGAGAATTAAATCATAATATACTATTAAATGGTAAAATGGTAAGAGGTGAGAACAGTGGGAGAATTATCTAAGCTTCCTAATATAGGAGAGTTTGTTGAAAAGCAATTAAATGAAGTAGGTATATCAACTTATGAAGAATTAAAAGAAGCTGGAGCAAAAGATGCATGGCTTAGAATAAAGTCAATTGATGATTCAGCTTGTATCCATAGATTATATGCCTTAGAAGGAGCTATTAGAGGCATTAATAAAAATCAATTACCTGAAGAAATAAAAAATGAACTAAAAGAATTTTATAATGAAAATAAATAAAAAAAATTTCATTACTATATAACTTTATGGAATAGTTATACTATTTTTAAGAAAGAAATATTAAAAAATAGGGTATACTTTTTAACTAAAATGTGGTAAAAATAATCGATAGATAATATTTTCATTGTGAAAAGAGGAAGAAAATATGTTAGTGGTTAATTTAGAAGATACAGGGTCATCAGAAATACTTAGAATTATTTTGAAAAGCCTTATTACTAAAAAAGAATATAACAAAGCTGAAAATGTTCTTTTTGAAGAAATAGAAAAAAATAAGTCAGAAGCAAATTATAAAGTAGCACTTGACTTTTATGAAGAATTATTAGAAAAAAGTAATGAAGATTTATTAGAAAATAATTTTTCAAAAGAAGAAGTATTACAAGGATTAAAAGATTTAAAAATATTATTTAATAAGAATTAGAAGTATGAATAGGAAAGTTTACTATGGTCTGATGAACTTAAAATATTTATAT
>OGSQ01000146.1_pt1 | contig 45236 bp, 39 predicted proteins | sample 1573921 | NCBI WGS metagenome assembly OGSQ01 (sample SAMN03295832, study PRJEB24534) | human gut metagenome | isolation source: fecal sample 7 from infant 4 | host: Homo sapiens | place: USA: Pittsburgh, PA | collected 2014-07 | reverse complement strand
ATCATGCCCTTATAGGGCTTAATCAAGCCACCAGCTAAGCTGGTGGTACATGACTTTTTACAGCTTGTTATAAATTAAAAGTTTAGAAATAAAATTATAACAATATCAGAACAATGGTATAATATAGCTATGGTTATTTAGTAAATTATATACAAATAAGGAATATTATCTTAGAAATGATATATTAGATTATTATATAGTAAGCAATTAGATAATAGAAGGAGTAATTAAAAATGAATAATATTATATTAGTGGCAGAAACAGGTTCAGATATACCAAAAGATATTGCAGAACAAATGGGGATTTTCCTTGTTCCAATGCATGTTACTATGGGAGATAATACTTTAGATGATGGAACATTTCCAGTTGAAAAAATTTGTGAGTATTACAAAAATACAAATAAAATACCAAAGACAAGTGGAAGCTCACCACAGGATTTTATAAAAGTATTTGATGAAATTCACAGATTATATCCTGATAAACAGATATTACATTTGGCATATTCAGCAGTAACAACTTGCTCCTATCAGAGTGCTTTGATAGCAGCTGAGGACAGAGAATACGTTACGAGTATTGATACTAAACATGTATCTATTGGTCAGGCGGCCGTTGTAATTGAAGCAGCAAGATATTTAAAAGAAAATCCTAATGCTATTATGGAGGAATTGATAAAAGAAGTAAGCAACATATGTCGTAGATCTCAAATGTGTTTTATTCCATGTGAATTGGAGTATCTAAGAGCTGGAGGGCGTGTAAGTAATGCCGTATTTATAGGTGGGAAAATACTTAGAATACATCCATCAATTGAAATTGAAAATGGATATTTAGTAGCAAAGAAAAAGTATAGAGGAAAAATGGAAAGCATAGTTCCGAGACTAATAGAAGAATATAGTAAGATGAAAAATTTGGATAAAAAAGAAGTGTATCTATTGTGGTCCATAGGATTAACATATACAGTTCGTAGAGCAGCTGAAGATAAAGCAAAGGAAATAGGATTCGAAAATATTAAATGGATGCAGACAGGATGTGTAATTACCACTCATGGAGGCCCTGGCTCATTTGGAATTGTAGGATTTTCTAAAGAAGTTTAGGAATTAAAACAACAAAAAGAGAAGATAGTTCTATTGCCCTAGGGATGTAAGTGGATCACAAAGTGGTCCACTTACTTATTATGAGTTTATTTTTAAACTGTCAAATTGTTTTAATATATTAGGAATAGTTAAAAGACCTTGAAAATTAACAAGAATAGATAATAATACATTCAATTTTATAGAGTTTATTTAATGTGTTTATTATAAATACTTAGAACTGATAGTTATAGCCTATAAGATCAAGGGGTAAATATAAGAAAATTAAATCTTGAATATTTAAATATAGAATATAAAGAAAAACATCTAAGGTAATTTTCGGGAGATATGAGAATATGATAAAATAAGAAATACTTGATAGATATTCAATATAGAAAAATAAGAATGACAAAAATTCTTAAGATAAATTGTACCAAAAGCAGAGAGGAGGTACACAATGACATTATCTATAAATGAAAAGAAATTAAGTGAAAAATTAATTAAGTATAGACGTGAATTGCATGAAAATCCTGAGTTATCTATGAAGGAATATGAAACAACAAAGCGTATTCGTAAGTGGTTAGAAGAGGAGAATATTAAAATTTTAGATTTACCACTAGATGTAGGAGTTGTTGCTGAAGTAGAAGGGGACTACCATGGTCCAACTATAGCTTTAAGAAGTGATATTGATGCTCTTCCAATTTTAGAAGATACAGGCTTAGACTTTGAATCTAAAAATTTAGGAGTAATGCATGCTTGTGGTCATGATTTTCATACTTCATCGATTTTAGGAGCGGCTATCCTTATAAATGAGAGAAAGTCAGAATTGCATGGTAAAGTTAGAATTATATTTCAGCCAGCAGAAGAAAATGCAAAAGGTGCTGATATTATCATTAAGGCAGGAGCCCTCGATAATGTAGAAGCTATATTTGGAATGCACAACAAACCAGATCTTCCTGTAGGTACAATTGGTATTAAATCAGGAGCACTTATGGCAAGCGTAGATAGATTTGAAATAGATGTAATTGGAGTAGGTGGGCATGCTGGAATTCCAGACAATAGTATTGATCCTATTGTAGTAGCAAGCCAAATAGTTTCTAGCTTACAAACAGTTGTAAGTCGTAACTTAACTCCATTTAGCAATGTAGCTATAAGTATAACAAGATTTCAAGCAGGAAACACTTGGAATGTAATACCTTCAAAAGCTGAACTTGAAGGGACAGTAAGAACATTTCAAAATGATGTTCGTGATATTATTCCTAATTTAATGAAAAGAAATGTAGAAGGAATAGCATCAGCCTTTGGCGCAAAGATAGACTTTAGATGGTACCCATATGCACCATCTGTTTATAACGATGATAAATATACTAAAGTAGTAACAGAAGCTGCAACAGAATTAGGATATAAAGTTGTAGAAGCAAAACAAAGTGCAGGTGGAGAAGACTTTGCATTATATCAAACTAAAATTCCAGGCTATTTCGTATGGATGGGAGTCGGAGGAAGCAAGGAGTGGCATCATCCATCTTATAATTTGGATGAAGAGGCTTTGATTGTGGCGGCTAGGTATTTTTCTGGTTTGATTAGGAAGGTATTATCATAAGTTAAATTTAAGGAAATATAATAGAAGAAAAAGTTGATTTAATTTAAATATTATATTTGGTTGTTTGTGCAACTGCCTCATATAAAATCATTCTATAGAATAATTGAATTAAAAAATTATAAAATTATATTAGATGAGCTAGTAGTTATTAAAAGACTATTAGCTTTTTTTTACACTAATAATTAATATTAATAGATGCTAAAGCAACAATATATAAAGTTGTAATTTTATATGAAAATACTATATTATGACCTTCTTTTTCAAATAGAGAAATACCAAGTTCATCTTCTAATGATGCCATAGCATGACTCAATCCTGGTTGAGTTATTTTTAATGTTTAATTAACTTTGTATTTTTATTCACATCTATTAGTAAAAAAATTCATTAAGAAAATTGATAATTAATAACTTATATATCTTTTAAATATATAAAATTGTATGAAAATTAATACTATAAAGAAGATTCGTTCATTGACAAATATTTCATTTGAGACTATAATGGTAACAAATAGAGGAGCTGATGATCATGTACTCGACAAAGTATGCTGTAAGCATTCACATTTTAAGCCTTATTGCTTTGAAAAAGGAAGAAAGTATTACATCTGACTATATTGCTAGTAGTGTTAATACTAATCCAACACTTGTTAGACGTCTTATGAGTGATTTAAAAAAAGCAGGGCTTATTAAAACACAAACTAAAATCGGCGTAACTATGCTTTTGAAAGAACCAAAAGAAATATCTCTTTTAGAAATTTTTAAAGCTGTTGAAAATAGGCATGACTTATTCGCTATCCATTCAGATACTAATAAAAATTGTCCTGTGGGTTCTAAAATAGGATATGTATTAGAAAATATTAATGGAAAAGTTCAGTCAGATTTTGAAAAGATGTTAGAATGCTTGCATTTATCGGATATATTAGATGGATTAGTGGATATATAATTTTAATTATTTATCTTTATTAAAAATATTAGGAGGGAAAAATTATGAGTAAAAAATCAATTGGAGTAATTGTAGGAAGTTTAAGAAAGGAATCTTTTAACAGATCAATTGCAAATTATGTAGCATCAGTAATACCAGCAGAGTATGAAGTGAAATTTATTGATATTAAGGATATTGATATGTTCAATCAGGATTTAGAAGATAATCCACCTGCATCGTGGACACGTTTAAGAGAAGATGTAAAATCATCTGATGCATATCTTTTCTTTACTCCGGAATATAATCGTTCAGTACCAGCAGTATTAAAAAATGTTTTGGATGTAGCTTCAAGACCATATGGACAAAATGTATGGGCTAAAAAGCCAGCAGGAATAGTAAGTGTATCTATGGGAGGTATATCTGCTTTTGGAGCCAATCATCACCTAAGACAATCTCTTACTTTCTTAGATGTATATACATTACAACAACCAGAAGCATATATAGGGAATGTTATTGAATTACTTGACGAAAAAGGTGTTTTGGTAAACGAAAATACAAAAAACTTTTTAAAGTCATACGTAGATGCTTTTATAGCTTGGATAGAAAAATTTTAATAAGTGTTTATAAAAAGAAAATAAAGTTTAATAAAAGAATGATGAAGGCAAATAAAAGTAATTTTTTATTTGCCTTTTAATATAAAGTAAATTAATTAAGGTAATATTTTCAGAAGGAAATTGTCTAAATAATCCATCAGAAGATATAATAAAGAGATGAGCTCTTTATTATTTGAGAAAATAAATGGTATAGAGGAGTATTTATAATACTTCAAAAAGAATATATAAGTATAGAAAATAAACTTATTCTTTCTTATAATATGCTTTTTAATATTCTTGATATTGATGATTTAACTTATGAAGATTTAATAGAGTTTTTAGAAAAATATAAATCTACAAATGATAAGATTATATCCTGATAAACAGATATTACATTTGGCATATTCGCTAGTAACAACTTGCTCATATCAGAGTGATTTGATAGCATCTGAGGACAGAGAATACATTATGAGTATTGATACTAAACATGTATCTATTGGTCAGGTGGCCGTTGTAATTGAAACAGCAAGATATTTAAAAGAAAATCCTAATGTTACTATGGAGGAATTGATAAAAGAAGTAAGTAACATATGTCATAGATCTCAAATATGTTTTATTCCAGGTGAATTGGAGTATCTTAGAGCTGGAGGGCATGTAAGTAATGCCGTCTTTATGGGTGGGAAAATACTTAGAATACATACATCAATTGAAATTGAAAATGGATATTTAGTAGCTAAGAAAAAATATAGAGGAAAAATGGAAAGTATAGTTCCAAGGCTAATAGAAGAATATAGTGATATGAGAAATTTGGATAAAAAAGAAGTGTACTTATTGTGGTCCATAGGATTGACAGATATAGTTCGTAGAGAAGCTGAAGATAAAGCAAAGGAAATAGGATTTGAAAATATTAGATGGATGCAGGCAGAATGTATAATTACTACTCATGGAGAAGCAGGTTCATTTGGAATTGTAGGATTTTCTAAAGAAGTTTAGGAAGTAAAACAATAAAAAGAGAACATAGTTCTATTGCCTCTAGGGATGTAAGTAGGTAACGAAGTGGTCCACTTACTTATTATTAGTTTATATTTAAACTGTAAAATGGGTTTAATATATTAGGAATAGTTAAAAGATATTATAAATTAACAAGAATATATAATAATACATTCAATTTTATAGGGTTTATTTAATACGTTAATTATAAATACTTAGAACTGATATTTTAGGAGCAGCTATCATTATTAATGAGAGAAAATCAGAATTACATGGGAAAGTTAGAATTATATTTCAGCCAGCAGAAGAAAATGCAAAAGGTGCTGATATTATCATTAAGGCAGGAGCCCTCGATAATGTAGAAGCTATATTTGGAATGCACAACAAACCAGATCTTCCTGTAGGTACAATTGGTATTAAATCAGGAGCACTTATGGCAAGCGTAGATAGATTTGAAATAGATGTAATTGGAGTAGGTGGGCATGCTGGAATTCCAGACAATAGTATTGATCCTATTGTAGTAGCAAGCCAAATAGTTTCTAGCTTACAAACAGTTGTAAGTCGTAACTTAACTCCATTTAGCAATGTAGCTATAAGTATAACAAGATTTCAAGCAGGAAACACTTGGAATGTAATACCTTCAAAAGCTGAACTTGAAGGGACAGTAAGAACATTCCAAAATGATGTTCGTGATATTATTCCAGGTTTAATGAAAAGAAATGTAGAGGGAATAGCCTCAGCCTTTTGAGCAAAGGTAGACTTTAGATGGTATCCATATGCATCATCTGTCTATAGTGATGAAAAATACACTAAAGTAGTAATAGAAGCTGCAACAGAATTAGGATATAAGGTTGTAGAAGCTAAACAAAGTGCAGGTGGAGAGGACTTTGCCTTATACCAAACTAAAATCCCAGGATATTTTTTATGGATGGGAGTTGGAGGAAGTAAGGAGTGGCATCATCCATCTTATAATTTGGATGAAGAGGCTTTGATTGTGGTTGCTAGGTATTTTGCTGCTTTGGTGAGAAAGGTATTATCATAGATTAAAGGAGTATATTGAGTGGTAAGAGGTTCTATCACCCAATATACTCTTTTATTAAATTAGAGAATGTTTTGTATTTATATCCTCAAACTAAGCAAGCTTAATATTTGGATTTTAGGTAAATAGTGTTATAATATGAAAATATAGTATAATATATACGATAAATATATATTGGGTATATTTAACTAGTTTTTAGGAAGATACTTAGGAAAGGGATAAAAATTATGTTTAGTAAAGAAAGTATTCCATTTGCGCCTAGTTTAATCGAATCAATGAGATCACTAGGTTATTCTTTTGAGTCTGCTATTGCTGATATTGTTGATAATAGTATAAGTGCAAATGCTAGTAAAATAGATATTAAAGTTTCATTAGGAAATAAGCCTTATATCATTATTTTCGATAACGGATGCGGAATGAATAAAAATGAAATTGAGGAAGCTATGAGATATGGAAGTAAAAATCCATTAGAAAAGCGAGAGGTAACTGATTTAGGACGATTTGGCTTAGGATTAAAATCAGCTTCTTTATCGCAATGTAGGAAATTAGTTGTAGTTAGTAAAAAAGATGGACAACTTTCATGTTATTCATGGGACTTAGACTATATAATTAAAAAAGCTTCTTGGTCAATGATTGGTTATACTAAAGAAGAAATACTTATGTTTCCAGAAATAGAAATGTTTAATGAGGTGGATACAGGTACGTATGTATTATTAGAACAATTTGATAGAATTAAGGAATCAACTAATGATTTGAATAAAACATTAACTAATAAAGTTGATAGTATGATTAATCACTTAGCATTAGTATTTCATAGATTTCTTGAAAGAAAGGTTGAAATTTCAGTAAATAATAAAAAGGTTGAAGGTAGAGAGCCGTTTTTAAGTAACCATAAAGGAACCCAGATAAAGAGAAGTCAAAATGTCAATATTAATGGATTTAATATAGTAGTAAAACCATATATATTACCGCATTTAAATAAGTTAACATTAAAAGATATCGAAAAGGTAGGAAGTAAAGAAAGTTTAAGAAACGAACAAGGTTTTTATATATATAGGAATGAGAGACTTATTATATGGGGAACGTGGTTTAGGCTAGAGAGAAAAGATGAATTAAGTAAGTTAGCAAGGGTAATGGTTGATATACCAAGTGATTTAGATTATATGTGGAATATTGATATAAAAAAGAGTTCAGCTAATTTACCGGATATTATAAAAAGGAGTCTATATAATTGTGTAATTGAATCGGTAGGGGGAAGTGAGGCTGTTCATACATACAGAGGAAGAAAAATTCAATCAACAGATATAAATCTAATATGGGAACGTATAGAAGTTAGAGATAATTATTATGAGTACAGAGTAAATAGGGATATTCCTCAACTAAAGATTTTAGAAGCATCACTTAATTTAAAACAATTAAAGTATCTGAATGAGATGATTACACAATTAGAAGAAAGGTTCCCTATAACTAATTTATATGTAGATGTAGCAAAAGGGAAAGTTGTAGAACAATCAGTAGAAGATGAAGAAAGAGTAGAAGAGTTATATATGCAGGTAAAAGAGCAAGTAGAATATGCGAAAGAAAGTGGCATGGATTATAAGATTATGGCAAAGGCTTTTATTTCAACTGAGCCATATTGCAATTTTAATCAGATAATAACTAAAATTAAGGAGGTATATGAGATTGAATAATGATCCAAAAGAATTTTTGTATAGTTTAGTTTTAACCACTATTATTAATGAAAAAACTGAGGAAGAGGATATTATTGATACATATATTGAACAGTATTCTATAATGCCTATGTTAATGGGAAAGGTAACTGAAGAAGATAAAAAGTACGTCAAAAACAGAATTACTGCTGAAAGATCTATAAAATTAAGCAAAGGATACGTTTTAGAGGGGGAAGAGAGACATCAAAAGTGGTTTCTAAGTAAAAAAGCAGAATTAAGTATGGCTTATTGGGATAGATATAGTAAGTATTTACTAGAAGAGAAACATTTTGCACATAACGTAGTTAATACTATGGATGAAATGTTAGATAATTTAACAGATCTTTTAGGAAATCCAGATATAGAGGGACAGTTTCAAAGGCGAGGATTGATTATTGGAGATGTTCAATCAGGAAAAACATCAAATTATACAGGGTTAATATGTAAAGCAGCAGATTCAGGATATAAAGTTATCGTATTATTGACAGGTGTTATTGAAAAGCTCAGAAAGCAAACGCAATCAAGAATAGATGAAGGTTTTGTTGGAATGGATAGTCAGGCATTGATGAAAGGAAAGAATGATAATATTATAGGTGTAGGAAATTATAATCCAAGCGTATATCCAGTTGTTTTTACAACGACAGAATTCGATTTTAAAACTAATTTAGCTAACACAGTTGGGATTAAGATTGGACAAGTAAATCAACCAATGATTTTTGTAATCAAGAAAAATGTTTCTACTTTGAGAAATTTAAATAAATGGTTAAAAATGTTTAATGCAAATGGAGAAGATAAAATTGACAGTTCAATATTAGTTGTTGATGATGAATCAGATAATGCATCTGTTAACACTAATAATGAAGATCAGAATCCTACAACAATCAATGGTAAAATACGTGAACTGTTAGCAATGTTTACAAGAGCAAGTTATGTAGGTTTTACAGCAACACCTTTTGCTAATATATTCATTGACCCAGAGACAAATGATTCAATGCAAAATGAAGATTTATTTCCAAAGGACTATATCTATTGCTTAAACGCACCAAGTAATTATATTGGAGCTAGAGATATTTTTGGGGAAGATGGAGAGCATAAAGGAATGTTAAGGAAAATTAATAAAGAAGTAATTGAGTTATATATTCCATATAAGCATAAAAATTGGCATATATTAGATGCAATGCCATCAGATATGATAGAAGCTATCGAGACATTCTTATTAGCTAATGTAATAAGAGATTTAAGAGGAGATATTAAAAATCATAGGTCTATGCTTATTAATGTTAGTAGGTTTACCAATATTCAAAATTCTCTTGCTGTTTTAGTAAATAATTATTTAAAAGAGATACAAGCTAGTGCAAGAATTTTTTCACAACTATCAGCAAGTGAAGCTTTAAATAATAGTGTATATTTTAGAAGTCTATATAAAACATTTGAAAGGCAATATTCTCATCTAGAGTTTACTTGGAAAGAGATTTCAAAACAACTATATAAGTCAATAGCACCAATAATTACAACTACAGTTAATAAAGATAATAGTAATGGCCTTAATTACGAAGAGTACGAAGAGGTAGGACTAAGAGCAATAGCAATAGGTGGTCTAAGCTTATCTAGAGGACTTACATTAGAAGGATTAATAGTAAGCTATTTTTATAGAAACTCAAAGATGTACGATACGTTAATGCAAATGGGGCGTTGGTTTGGATATAGAGGTGGATATGATGATCTATGTAGAATATGGATGGAGGAAGATGGGATAGAATGGTATAAGCAAATAAATAGAGCTACAGAAGAGTTAAGAAATGATCTAAAAAAGTATGATAAATCAGGAAGAACTCCAAAAGAATTCGGTATCAGAGTTAGGTCGGATGTTAATACTTTATTAGTTACAGCTAGAAATAAGATGAGAACAGCAAGTAATATGGAAGTCTGTATATCACTTAGTGGTGAGGTAATTGAAACACCATGCATTTATAATGATATTGCAATGAATGAATTGAATAAAGAGGCAGTAAATTCATTAAAAGAAAATCTATTAAAGAATTATAAAGTTAAGACATTAGGTAAAACAGTAGGATTCGGAGATGTTGATAAATCTTATATTACAGAATTTTTAAGAAATTTTAATGTTTCAGTACTTAATAATTGCTTTGATTGTGATAGTATAAAAGAGTTTATAGAAGGTTATGTAGGAGATGAATTAGAAAGATGGGATATTGCATTTGCTTCTGGAAGTGCAAAGAAAACTTTTTTTATTGATACTTTTGAAGCAAAAAAAGTAGAAAGAAAATATTTATTAGATAATGATAATAAAATAATTAAGTTATCAGGGAATAAGAAAAGATTAGGTAGTCCAAGCGATGGAATGTATTTCTTAAATGAAAGTCAGATAAAAGAAATACGAAGAGAATACGAAAAGGATAATGAAAAAAAAGTAGATACATTAAGTCAAAAAGCATATTTTAGATATGGGAAAAGAAATCCACTATTAGTAATATATTATATTGATTTAAGGACAGATAGAGAGTCGGAAGATTTTAGAAATACAAATGTATTAGAAGATATAGTAGGATTAAGCATTGGTATACCAAATCTATCTGGAAGTAATTCTCATTACGCAAGATACAAAATAAATAAGATTCAGAGAGAACTATTACAATTCGGAGATCTTAATGATTATGGAGATGATGAATAATGATAATAATGGATAAATTTGAAAGTGAAAAAGTAACTAGAACTTATAGACGAGTAGATGAAAACCATCCATTAGATATATATTTAGGATATTCTGAAGATAATTTTCCATCAATGAGCATTTATCTATATGGGAGACCTATCAAAGTAAATTCATCTAATGCGATACAAGTTGAGCTAAAAAAGAAAAATGAAACTAGTATTAACCTCACATTTAAATTATTAGACAAAGATAAAGTAACTATTTTTTATAAGTTTTGTGAAGATATTATTGAGTCTACAAGAAATGCAAAATGCTCATCATACTTAGCTTATATCATAGCAAGATGGAATAAATGGAGAAGCATGTTTAAAAGACAAAATGCAGAATTACTAACAGAGAATCAAGTTGTTGGATTAATTGGTGAGCTATTATTTTTGAGAGATTATATGATTACTACTTATGGAAAATCGGATGCCATTATGTCATGGGGCGGGCCAAGTAAAAGTCATAAGGACTATGAAATAAAGGATACTTGGTATGAAATAAAAACGGTGAGACAAGGGGCTTCAAAGGTTAAGATTAGTTCAATTGAACAGTTAGATTCGAATGTTGAAGGGAGTTTAGTATTATATTTACTAGAAGCAACTAATGAAAATGTTGAGGGAGCTATTAGTTTGAATCCATTGATTAACCAACTTTTTACTATATTTGAGGAATTTGAAATGATGTCTTTATTCCAATCAAAGCTCATTGAAGCTGGATATAGCTGTGAAGAAGAGTATGATAATTATAATTATAGATTCATAAGAAGAGATATCTACACAGTAAAAGATGGATTTCCTAGAATTTTAGAAAAAGATTTAATTGAAGGTGTCGTAGGTGTAAGTTATGATATTTCATTAGTAAATATTAAAAAATTTTTAAGGGTGAATTAGTATTATGAATATATATGAGTATAAAGAAGCAATATTGGGAGATATAAGAGTAGGGGCAGATGTAAATATAAGTGATCCAACTAGTGAATTTATAAAATATGCAACAGGATTACTTGAAACAGCTGAGGAATTTGAAGATTTTATTGAATCCTATTTTGAGGTAACAGGAAATAGAAATAAAAAGATGCAAATAGATGGATTTGCATATGATGAAGCTGATGAAAGTTGTATATTAGCAATATCAGATTTTACAAATTCAGGTGAATTAATATCTATAAATAATGCAGACATAGAGAAATTATATGGAAGGTTAGAGTCATATGTTAAACATGCTTTAAATGGTTTTATAAGAACTAGATGTGAAGAAAGTAGCGAGGGGTATGGATTTGCTAGAACTATAGAAGATAGATTTGAGAGAATTACTAAATTTAAGTTCTATATTTTAACTGATAAAGTTTTAAGTGATAGAGTTAAAACCATTAAATCTAAACCAATTGAAGGAAAGAATGTTGAAGTAAATGTATGGGATTTGAATAGGTTTTACAATTTAGTTAAGTCTAAAATGCAAAAAGAAGCCATAGAGATAAACTTATTTGATTATATGGATCAGGGGCTTCCATCCATCCTAGCTGTTGATTATGAAGAAGAACAATATAAATCATATTTAACTGCTGTTCCAGGAAATGTATTGGCAAATTTATATATTGAATATGGATCAAGATTATTGGAAGGTAATGTAAGATCATTTTTAAGTATTAGAGGAAAGGTTAATAAGCAAATTAGAGCAACTATTCTAAATAAGCCAGAGATGTTTTTTGCGTATAATAATGGTATTGCAGCAACAGCGACAGAAATAGAATCTGAAGTTAGTGAAAATGGTTTAGTAATTACTAAGTTAAAAGATTTACAAATAATAAATGGTGGACAAACTACAGCTTCAATAGCAAATGCAGTGCTTCAAGACAAAAAAGATGTTTCTAATATTATGGTTCCTATGAAGTTGTCGGTTGTAGATACAGAGACTGCAGAGGAGATTATACCAGTTATTTCACGTTGTGCAAATAGCCAAAATAAGGTGGATGAAGCTGATTTCTTTTCAAATCATCCATATCATATTAGAATGGAACAATATTCAAGAAAGATATTTGCACCGGCAGTAGACGGTAAGCAATATCAGACTATTTGGTTCTATGAGCGTGCTAGGGGGCAACATACACAAGAACAAATGAAGCTAACCTTGGCTGAGAGAAAGAAATATTTATTAAAAAACCCTAAGAATCAAGTTATAAAGAAAGTTGATCTTGCAAAATATATGAATACTTATGATGGACATCCAGATATAGTTAGTAAAGGAGCTCAGTATAGTATGAGAGAATTTGCTAGTAGGATTGATAAAGAGTGGAGTAAATCAGATGCATTTTTTAATGAGTATTATTACAAAAAAACGATTTCTTTAGGTATTGTTTTTAAGGAAACAGAAAAATTAGTTTCCAATTTAGATTGGTATAAAGAGATTAAAGCCTATAGAGCCAATATTGTAACATATAGTTTAGCAATAATTTTTAATTATATTAGGAGTAATATTCCCAATATGGCTTTTGATTTTAAACGTATTTGGAACAATCAAAAAATATATAAAGAATTAGAAGAACAATTAGTAATATTAACTAAGGAAGTATTTGACTTTATTACTAGAAAAGATAAGCTTACTATGAATGTAACTGAATGGTGTAAAAAAGAATTATGTTGGACACGTGCTAAATCTGAAAAGTGGACAATAACAAGAAGTTTTTTAAGTACATTGATTCCTAAAGAAGAAGAAAAGGCAGAAATAAAAGAAGAAATTAAAAATAGAAAAGTTGAAAATGAAATAAATGTAGAGATAGAAGTATTTAATCTTGGCGCAAAATATTGGAATGATATACTTACTTGGGGTTTAAAAAGGAATATTCTATCCCCTATGGAACAATCCATATTAAAAATTGCATCTAATATGGAATCATCAGGAAAATTTCCCAGTATAAAACAATGTTTAACGCTATTAAAACTAAAAGATAAAGCACGAGACGAGGGGTATAGTGCATAAGTGTAATATACTAAAATTAGATTTTTTATAGAAATTTTGATACAATTACAATGTAGATGAAGTTTGATTTTTGAAGGGTAGGACAAAATAGTGTTAAGAGTTGTAGAATCATTTAGCGGAATTGGAAGCCAAATAAAAGCATTAAAAAATATTAAAGTTGAACATGAAATTTTAGCAACAATAGATTGGGATATAAATGCAATTATTGCATATGATATTATTCACTATGGTCCACCTGTATTAGATGAATATAAAAAGATGACAAAAGATGAATTAGTAGATATTTTAAAAGATTATACATTGAGTAGTGATGGTAAATCACCAATGACTCTTGCAGGATTAAAGAGAATGTCTAAGATAGAATTAGAACATTTATTAGCTGCTATTAGGAGAAGTAATAATTTAACTAGTATCACAGATATTAAGGGAAATGATTTGCCAGAAGAAATTGATTTATTTACATATTCATTTCCTTGTCAGGATTTATCAATAGCAGGCGCTTGGCATGGAAATAATAGTGGTATTAATAGAGATGCAAATAACAGATCAGGTATGTTATGGGAAGTAGAAAGATTATTAGTTGAGAGAAGAGATTTAAATTTAAAACTTCCTAAGTTTTTGTTAATGGAAAATGTAAGTAATATATTATCAGCAACTCATAGGAAGAACTTTCAGGAGTGGCAAAGTATATTAACAGATATGGGATATTACAATGTAATATATAATTTAAATGCACAAGACTTTGGGATACCTCAGAAAAGGAAGAGAGTATTTATGTTAAGTGTTAAATGCAGAAATAATGATGAAAAGGCGTTGGTGGATGATTATTTTATAAATCATGACTTAGAAACTGATATTTATAGGCAAAAATTAAATATCCAACAAAAGAATATTAGAGAAATACTAAAACTTAATTATAATGAAGAGAGGTATAGATTAGAAGCAAACAATAGTCAACCTAATGATACTCCATCAAGAAGAAAAATATATGATGAGAATGATATAATTTATGATAATAGTAAATACATTAGTGTAATATCAACAATAACAACAAAACAGGATAGAAATCCCAATTCTGGAGTTATTGATTATGATAGTGGAAGAGTAGGTAAAAGTATTTTTAGGTACCTAACTCCACGTGAATGTTTTATGTTCATGGGATTCGATGAAGAGGATTATCAAAGATTAATAGAAAATGATTTTAATATTTCAAGTAATAGAAGTTTTTTTACATATAATAAATTGTACAAGCTAGCTGGTAATAGTATTGTAGTTAATGTTTTAGAGTATATATTTAAGCAACTTGACTATGTTAATAAGAATATACTAAAAAATTGAAAATAAGTATCTAGAGATAAAACTGTAAGTTTTATAAAAAAATATCTGAAAAAGAGTGCTCTTATCTAAAAGATGAGTTCTGTATTATACAGGAGTCATCTTTTTTGCATTTCATGAAACAGTAGCTAGTTTTATATTTATATAAAACTAGCTACTGTCTCAAGTAAAATTATAGAAATAATTTCATGAATACTAAATAAAGATTTTCACGATGAAATTTTTACACAAAAACAAAAAATAGTATTTGTAAGTATTATTTTTATGTTTGTCTAGTTAATAAAATCTTCTACATTCCAAGAACACTTCCTATACCTCCGTTATATAATATCATACAAATAAAAGTAATCCGATAGTAAAAAGCAAAGACGAGAATAGTAAATTAATAAAAACTTGCAGAGAGAAATCCCCTTGGCTGTAAGGGATTTTAAGTAGATATTAATTGAAGTGCATCTCTGAGCTCTGAATCGAAATTTTAGTAGACTTCAGCGGGGACGCCTGTTATAGCGTTGAGGTATTTATGTACCAATAAATTAAGATGTCTCTTTACATAATTATGTATTATATAAAAGATAATTAGAGTGAAACCGTGGAAGTTTACTTCTGCCTCTAAGTTTTTAGAGGTAGGAGTTTTTTTATTTATTAGATATCTAAAGATAAAGACAGAGAATCATTGTATTTATATTCAACTTATGGATGATTCTTATTAAGTGGACAATCGGGAAGTTTTATAAAATTTAGAGTTATTTTCATTAACATGGACAAGCAAGTAGTTTCATAAAATTTAGATTTATTTCTATTATGATAGACAATATGAAATATTTGGTAAATAACAGTTAATAATTAGCTAAATAGACAAGCAGAAATTTTAATTAATTTATAAAACTATGAAAAATTATTAATAAACAACGGAGGGGTATTATGAATTCTATACAATACTTTGATTCTATAGCTGAAAATTGGAATGTTATTCGTAGTGATTATTTTGAGGAAAGGTTAAAATATAAAATTCTATCAATAACTAATATAAAGGATAAGGTTGTAGTAGATTTAGGATATGGTACAGGTTTTGTTTCTTTAGCCTTAGTAAATGAAGCAAGTATAGTATTTTCAGTAGATATTGTTTTTATAAAATGGCACTTAATCATATAAAGGATGCCAAAAAGGCTATATCAGAAATGAATAGAGTTTTAAAGAAGGATGGAGTAGTTATTATATCTGATGTTATGGAGCATAATGGTGAGTGGGCAAGAGAAGAAATGTTTGATGAGTGGCTTGGTTTTTCAAATAAGCAAATAGAAAATTGGCTAGAGGAAGCTGGTTTCAATAATATACAAATCGAAAATACAGATTTAAGCTGTAAAGGCTATTCTAGTAAAGGTTAGTTTACTGAAACAGGAATTTTTATAGCTAAGGCAACTAAAAAATAGATATAAAATTACTATAAAAAGTAAATATAAAATACATCAAAAACTGAAATCTTAATAAGCTAGGGGGCAATTATAAAATGAAAATAGAATCATTATTAATTCATGGCGGAATAGATGGAGATGAAAAAACAGGAGCTGTAAATATACCAATATACCAGACTTCAACTTATAAACAGCCTGAGTTTCGTGTAAATAAGGATTATGAATATTAAAGAACAAAGAATCCAACAAGGGAGGCGTTAGAAAAACTTGTTTCAGAGCTTGAGCAAGGTTATATTTGTCGTGGATTTATATAACGAAGGTATAGATATTCTAGAAATTAATACAATACTATTTTTAAGAGCAACAGAAAATTTAACAGTATTCTTGAAACAGCTTGGAAGAAGTAACAATCCAGTAAAAGATTATATTGAAAATGGATTTTTAACTTTACCTAAGGGATGTTATAGTCTAATTGTCACCATAAAAACCACGAAAATTTAATTGTTATATTTTCGTGGTTTTATTTTGTACTCATATTTAATTAAATTTTCTTTAAGCAAAAGTATTATTATAAACAGAATATTTATTTAAGTATAATTTTATATTATGGGAATATTAAATGACTTTAGAATTATACATTAATTGATAATAATATATTTAAGTTAAACGTATTCATTAGAAATAAAAAACTATCTATTGCAATTTATGGCAATATAAGGTAAAATTATATGTGATATTAATAACAAAGTTTTGCATAGATAAAATTAAAATAATAAAAAAATTACAATTATATATTATGGGGGGAATGTAAATGTTAAAGGGTAGAGTTGCAATTGTAACAGGTGGTACAAGGGGAATAGGTTATGCGATAGTTAAAAAATACTTAGAAAATGGAGCTAAGGTGGTATTATTTGGATCTACATTAGAAACTGTAGAAAAAGCAGTAAATTCATTAAAAGAAGAAAATCCTGAATGGGTTGTTGAAGGAAAGTATCCTAAAATTACAAATGCAAAGGAAATGAAAGAGGCTATTAATAGCGTTAAAGCAAAGTATAAAAGGCTAGATATTTTAGTTAATAATGCAGGGATTTCTCAAAGTAAGAGTATATATGACTATGATCCAGAAGAATTTGAAGAAGTTATGGACATAAATGTAAAAGCTTTATTTAATGGAATTCACCCTGCTACAAAAATAATGAAGGAACAAGGTGGAGGGTGTATAATAAATACAAGCTCAATGGTAGGTATTACAGGACAAAGTTCTGGAGTAGGATATCCAACTAGTAAGTTTGCAGTAAATGGAATGACAATTTCTCTTGCAAGGGAATTAGGTATTAATAATATACGTGTTAATGCAGTAGCACCAGGAGTTACAAGAACAGATATGGTAGATAACCTTCCAAGTGAAATAGTAGAAAGATTAGTTAGAACTATTCCTTTAGGTAGAATGTGTGAACCAGAAGATGCAGCAAATGCATTTTTATTCTTAGCTAGTGATATGGCAAGCTACGTTACAGGAGAAGTATTATCAGTAGATGGAGCTGCAAGATGCTAAATATAAATTTATTAATCAATTAAAAGAAGAATTTATATTTGGAGAATATAATAAACTATTATCAAAAGAATAAAGTGTTAGACCTACTTAATTTGTAGGTCTATTTTATTTTTTAAGTAAAGATAATAGAAATGAAAATAACAATAAAATTAAATTTATTAATGCTACTTTAGCATGAAAACTAAAGAATATAACATTATATGAGGTTAAGATAGAATAATACATAAAAATATATAAACAAATTATCTCAATTTCAAGAACACTTCCCTCACCTCCACTATATAATATTACATAAATAAAAGTAATCCGATAGGAAATAAGCAAAGACGAGAAGAGTAAATTAATAAAAGCTTACAGAGAGAAATCCCCCTGGCTGTAAGGGATTTTAAGTAGATATTAATTGAAGTGCATCTCTGAGCTCTGAATCGAAATTTTAGTAGACTTCAGCGGGGACGCCTGTTATAGCGTTGAGGTATTTATGTACCAATAAATTAAGATGTCTCTTTACATAATTATGTATTATATAAAAGATAATTAGAGTGAAACCGTGGAAGTTTACTTCTGCCTCTAAGTTTTTAGAGGTAGGAGTTTTTTTATTGATCAGATATCTAAATATAGAGAAACATTATAGTTATATTCAACTTATAGATGATTATTATCAAGTGGACAAGTGAGAAGTTTTATAAAATTTAGGGTTATTTTCATTAATATGGACAAGCAAGTAGTTTCGTAAAATTTAGATTTATTTTTATTATAATGGACAGGATAAAAAATTTAGCAAATAAGAGTTCATTATTAGTTAAATAGACAAGCAGAAATTTAAATTAATGTATAAAACTATGAAAAATTATTAATAAACAACGGAGGGATATTATGAATTCTATACAATACTTTGATTCTATAGCTGAAAAATGGAATGTTATTCGTAGTGATTATTTTGAGGAAAGGTTAAAATATAAAATTTTATCAATAACTAATATAAAAGATAAGGTTGTAGCCGATTTAGGATGTGGTACAGGTTTTGTTTCTTTAGCCTTAGTAAATGAAGCAAGTATAGTATTTTCTGTAGATAATTCGAGTAATATGCTTAAGCAGTTAAGGGCTAATGCATTAGATAAGAATTATAAAAATTTATATCTAATTAAATCTTCACTTGATAGTTTATCACTTTTTGATGAATCAGTAGATATTGTTTTTATAAATATGGCACTTCATCATATAAAAGATGCTAAAAAGGCTATATCAGAGATGCATAGAGTTTTAAAGAAGGATGGAGTAGTTATTATATCTGATGTTATGGAGCATAATGGTGAGTGGGCAAGAGAAGAAATGTTTGATGAGTGGCTTGGATTTTCAAATAAGCAAATAGAAAATTGGCTAGAGGAAGCTGGCTTTAATAATATACAAATTGAAAATACAGATCTAAGCTGTAAAGGCTATTCTAGTAAAGGTGAGTTTACTGAAACAGGAATTTTTATAGCTAAGGCAACTAAAAAATAGATATAGAATTACTATAAAAAGTGAATATAAAATACATCAAAAACTAAAAACTTAATTGGCTAGGGTGAATTTTATATAAAAGCTTAATTAACTAGGAAATAATTTTATATCTAAACTTAATTATTAATGAAAGAACTATTTATAAAAATAATAGGGGGCAATTAAAAAATGAAAATAGAATCATTATTAATCCATGGTGGAATAGATGGAGATGAGAAAACAGGAGCTGTAAATATACCCATATACCAGACTTCGACTTATAAACAGCCTGAGTTTGGTGTAAATAAGGGTTATGAATATTCAAGAACAAAAAATCCAACAAGGGAGGCATTAGAAAAACTTATTTCAGAGCTTGAGGAAGGTTTTGCTGGTTTTGCTTTTTCTTCAGGAATGGCAGCTACCACTGCCGTTCTTTCCCTTTTTAAATCTGGAGATAAGATAGTTATTTCAAATAATTTATATGGGGGAACATTTAGGGTTTTAGATAAGGTTTTTAATCACTTTGAAATTAAATATAAAATAGTTGATACTTCTAATTTAGAGGAAGTAAAGAAAAGTATTGATGAAGATGTAAAAGCTATTTTTATAGAAACTCCAACAAATCCTTTAATGGATATAACTGATATTAAAGGTATTTCAACTATAGCCAAGGAAAAGAACATATACACTATAGTTGATAATACTTTTATGACTCCTTACCTTCAAAAACCAATTAACCTTGGGGCTGATATAGTTGTTCATAGTGCTACTAAGTATATTGGTGGACATAGTGATACAGTTTCAGGATTAGTTGTTGTTAATAATGAAGATTTAGCAAAGAAACTTCATTTTATTCAAAATTCAACTGGTGGTGTTTTATCTCCTTTTGATTCATTTATGTTAATAAAAGGTCTTAAGACATTAGCTGTTAGAATGGATAGGCATAATGAAAATGCAAAGAAGGTTGCTGAATTCTTAAGAAATAGAGAAGAAGTAGAAAAGGTGTATTATCCAGGCTTTGAAGACAGTTCAGGATATGAAATTCAAAAAAGACAAGCTAAGGGCTATGGTGGAATGATATCCTTTGTTATAAAAAATAGATATGATTATAAAAAGTTTTTTAATGGACTTCAGATAATAACTTTTGGGGAAAGCTTAGGGGGAGTTGAGTCGTTAGCTTGTCATCCAGCTTCAATGACTCATGCTTCAATACCTTATGAAATAAGAGAAAAGGTTGGAATAGTTGATAATTTAATAAGATTATCTATTGGTATAGAAAATATTGAGGACTTAATTAAAGATATAGAAAATGCATTAAAGGAGAGTAAGATAAATGGTTAAAGTAGAAAGTTTTTCACTAGATCACACAAAGGTTAGGGCACCTTATGTTAGAAAATGTGGAACTCAAAAAGGTGTAAAAGGAGATATAATATCTAAATTTGATTTAAGATTTATGCAACCTAATTTAGAAATATTACCAAACCCAGCTATCCATAGCTTAGAGCACTTACTTGCAGGACTTATGAGAGAAAAAATAGATAATATAATAGATATTTCACCAATGGGGTGTAGGACAGGTTTTTATTTGACTGCATGGGGAGAAGTTGAAGTAGATACTGTAATAGAGGCTCTGGAATATAGTTTAAGAAAAGTATTAGAAGAGGAGGAAGTTCCAGCAGCTAATGAACTTCAATGTGGTAATTATAGAGATCACTCTTTAGAGCTTGCAAAGGAATATGTGAAGAAAGTATTAGAGAAGGGATTTAGTAGTGAAGTATTTCGATAATATACAAGAACTAATAGGAAATACACCTATAATTAAGCTTAATAATTTAAATATTAAGGCAGGAGTTAATATATTTGCTAAACTTGAAAATAACAATCCTGGAGGAAGTGTTAAGGATAGAATAGGAATTTATATGATTGAAGCAGCTGAAAAAGATGGAATATTAAAAAGAGGATATACAATAATTGAAGCAACTGCAGGAAATACTGGAATTGGAATAGCAATTGCAGCAATAAATAAAGGTTACAATATAATATTTGTAGTTCCTGAAAAATTTTCTATAGAAAAGCAAACTTTAATGAGAGCTTTAGGAGCTAGAATTGTAAATACCCCAAGAAAGGATGGAATGCTTGGTGCTGTAGAAAAAGCTGATGAATTACTATTAACTATAGAAAATTCAATAAGCTTAAGACAATTTGAAAATCAGGCAAATCCTCTTGCTCATTATGAAAAAACTGGTCCTGAAATATATGAAGCGATGAATGGAGAAATAGATTATTTTGTATCAGGTGCTGGCAGTGGAGGGACATTTGCGGGAGTAGTAAAGTTTTTGAAGGAGAAAAATAATAATATAAAGGCAATATTAGCAGATCCAGAAGGCTCTACTATGGGGGGAGGAATTGAAGGCTGTTATGATATAGAAGGTATAGGAAATAACTTTATTCCAAGTACCATGGATATGAAGCTAGTTGACGATGTTATAAAAGTTTCTGATAAAGAGGCCTATGACATGGTGAAGTTAATTGCATTAAAGGAAGGTCTTATTGTAGGAAGCTCTTCTGGAGCAGCTCTATCAGCAGCATTAAAGCTCGCAGATAAAATAGAGAAAGGTAATATAATTACTATCTTACCTGATAGAGGAGATAGGTATTTTAGTAAAAATATATATTAATAGAGCTAAATTATGGAGGCAAGTAATAACAGGTCTCCACTATAACATATATAATAAAAGCTACAAGTTTAAAGTGGCTTTTTATTTTACCTAAATATCCATTATGACACAAATAAAATATGTATTGATAGTAGAAATAAAGGTTGAGTTAGATTTACTGAAGTAAGGTTTATCTAAGAAGATAGTAAATAAGGAAAAGATAATAATAACAACTTTCATCATCACAAGTTAATTATTTATGCGAGATTTATATTATAAGATAATGTTCATAGCTAAAAGAAAAGGTTATTATTGTAAAATAATTACATTAAACTTATAATATTAGTATAATTCATAAGTTTTGTATATTTTTAAATCTATGGTCATATACAATAGCAACGAAGTTAGGAGAGGAGTAAAGTGAAAAATGTAAAAGAAACTGTGTATGAATTTATGCAACAAGAAATTTATAGTAAAAGTGAAAACAAAACTGGTTTACAGACTAAAACAATTGCAGAGTCTTTAGGGTTACATCGTTCAAATGCTAGTACTATATTAAACGAACTAGTAAAAGAAGGCAGGCTTATAAAGACAACAACGAGGCCAGTATATTATAAGATTCCTGAGGCAATACAATATAGTACAGAAAACTCATGTTTTGCTCAATTAATTGGTTATAATGGTACTTTGAAGAATGCAGTTCAATTAGCAAAGGCTGCAATATTATATCCACGTTCCAGTTTAAATGTTTTACTTTCTGCTAAAACAGGTTGTGGTACAAGTTATTTTGCATCATTAATGTTTCAATTTGCTAAGGCAAAAGGAATTTTAGCTCAAAATTCTCCCTACGTAAAAGTGGATTGTAGGCATTATTCTAAAAATGTTTCTGTATTAAGTGAGGAGCTTTTTGGAGGTGGAGGAGATTTAAATAAGAGTTGTTTTGTAAAAGCTCAGGGAGGAATGCTTTTTTTAAATAATATAGATTTATTAGATGCAAAGCAACAAAGTAGACTTTTCGCTTTCTTAGATTCCGGGAAAATTTATTCAGAAGATAAATCAGAATCAATAAATTGTAATGATTTATTTTTAGTATTAGCATGTTCTCCACAAAGTTCTTTAGAGATTAATCGAATTATTCCTGTAACAATAGAATTGCCTGAGTTGAAAGATCATTCTATGAAGGAAAGATTTGAACTTATTAATCATTTCTTTAAAGTTGAAGCTAGCAATTCAGACAGATGTATTGAAGTTACTACTGAAGCAATTAAAGCATTATTGTTATCAGATTTTACTTACAATATAAAAGGTTTAGAGTTGGAGATTAAAACAGCATGCGCAAATGCTTATTTAAGGGTAGTTAATGAGGCAGAGCAAAGTCTTTGTGTATGTGTTAATGATTTCAAAGGAGAAGTTAGAAAAGGACTATTAAACCAAAAAGGTTATGATAATGAAATTTATTTACTTTTTGGAAATAGAGAATCTATTATTTATGATAAAAAAGCTACGATACTAGGGTATGATGAGTCTAATTATGGTGATGATATGTATTCTGAAATAAAAAAGCAGTATGATGAATTAAATAATCTTGGTATTAATGATAGCAGTATAAAAGACGTTATGAACAATCATATTAGCAATTTATTTAAGAAATATAATTATTATAGTGGATTAAATGATTCAAATAATTTAGAGCAATTATCCAAAATAGTAGATAAAAAGGTTATTGATATAGTAAATCATTTTCTAAATAATACGAAGAAGGAACTTAGAAGAGATATAAAACCTAGCACATTCTATGGTCTTTGCTTACATATTAATTCATTATTAACATTAAATTTTGATAAGCAAAGAATGGATAATGATCAGATTGTAAAAATTATTCAAGATTATCCTCTGGAATATGCTTCTAGCGTGCAATTAGCAACAATTTTAAAAGAAAATTTAGATTTAAATCTACCAATTCATGAAATAGTTTTAATTGCGATGTTTTTAATTGAATTAGATGAAAGTAATGATAATGGACATCCTGCGTTACTTTATATTATGCATGGTAATGAAACAGCATCTTCATTAAAGGATGTTACTAATAGTTTAACTCAATGTAATAATGCATATAGTTATGATTTAGCTTTAGATATTGGAAGCAAACAAGCTATAGAGGAAATAAAATCTTTGATTAAGAAGATAGATTGTGGCAAAGGTGTTATTGTCATATATGATATGGGATCTATTAAAACAATGATTGAAACTATCTCAGAAGAAATAGATATACAAATTAGGTGTATTAATATTCCTATTACTTTAGTTGGAATAGATGTTGCAAGAAAATGTTCAATGGAAAGTGATATAGATTATGTATATCATATGGCTAATCTAGAAATTAATAAGATGAGAGAAAATACAGAAAAGCATAATAGTATTATCGTTACACTTTGTCATACTGGAGAAGGCGGAGCAATACAGTTAAAGAATTATATAGATAAGTACTCAAAGCTAGGAATGAAAACAATAGCTCTATCAATATCAGCCCGTGATGAATTGTTAAAGGAAGTTACTACACTTAAAAGAATGTATAATATTCATAGCTTTATAGGAACATATAATCCAAAATTATTTGGTATTCCATTTATTTCTATTGAGAAGATTTTTGAAAGCACCAAAGAAGATTTAGATCGTATATTAATGTTTCATCCAGTTAAGTCAAAATTATGTGATTATAATAAGATTTATGAGCATTTAGCAGAAGAGTTTAAGTATGTATCAATATCTAAGTTAAAAACAGTTCTTCCAGGTATTATAGATGAATTTAGTTTATTATATTCATTAACTGAAGATCAGCGCATGGGATTATTTATGCATTTAGCTTGTTTAGTTGAAAGGTTATTACAAGGTAACTCTGTTAAAAATAATAAATATAGAGATAAGATTATTTCAATCTTTGAAGATGAGTATCAGTCTACTGTCAAAATACTAAAAGTTTTAGAAAAGACATTCAAAATTATAATTGATGATAATGAAATTTCAACGATTATTATGATTATAAAAAAAATATAAATTTTAATTGAAGATGATATGCCTCCTAATTAAACAGGAGGCATATTATTTGCAGCAAAATGAGAATTGATTTTAAATAATTAAATATGAGCAATCTCTACACTTTCACTTCTGTTATCAATAATCTTCTTTTGAAGATCATAAAGAGTATCTGTCATTCTCCCATAATAAACTGCTTCACTAAACATTCTAAGTACTTTATTTTGCTTTTTGTTTTCAAAATCTTCTAAGTGCTGATTAAATACAATTTTTAATCCATCATCAACTAATTCTGTTTCGAAAGAAATAGTAATAGTATCAGCCAAGGATTTTGTTATAGATTTGTAAATAGAACCTCTTTCATAATCTAATATAGATACATCAATACGGGTAAGAGCATCTTGTTCATGTTTTGAATACTTCAACCCTTTCTTAATATCTTTGATGCTTAATTCCTTACCAGTACATTGACGGATATTAGATAATAAATCAGCTTCTAAAAAATCATAAAATTCTTTTTCTGTTATTTTTAATATTCTTGTTAGCTTCATAAATACATTATAGCATACGAGGAACTATTAAAATACAACAATGTAAATAATTACAAAATCTATACTTAATAGATAAAATCCTTAGACACTAGAAAAAAATCAATGAAAAATTTATACACTAACTTAGAAATATCACATTTATTATTAGCTTCTTAAATAGTAAATGTATTTTAATAAATATACTAAAAAAATACTGTATAAAAGAGTGATTTAATACAGTAAATGGCCTTTTGACAAGTGAAAACCTATACATTAGAATGGAATCAATCAAGAGATTAAAGGAAAAATTATACAAAATAGTAATTGAACAAGAAAAAGGGGGACTGGTTATGGATGAAGAAAATGTTTTATCATCAATGACTATTATTGCAAATTCAGGTGATGCACGATCATATGCATTTAGGGCACTAGAGGAAGCCAAAGCAGGGAATTTTAAAGAGGCTGAAGAAATGCTAAACAAATCACAAGAAGCAGCTAACTTAGCTCATAAGGCGCAAACCGAGCTGTTAGTTAAAGAAGCTAATGGAGAAAAACAAGAAATAAATGTATTACTTATTCATTCACAAGATCATCTGATGACAAGTATGCTTGCAGTAGAGCTAATTAAAGAATTTATTTTACTTTATAAAAACAAATAAATTTATGGGAGGAATAATAATATGAAAATTTTATTAGTATGTGCTGGAGGAATGTCAACAAGTATTTTAATGAAGAAGATGGAGAAATATTGGAAGGAAAATGGGATGGACCTAGAAATAAAAGCAGTAGGTCTAGGAGAATATCAAGATGTATATAAGGATTTTGATATTGTTATGATGGGACCACAAGTATCATATCGAATAAAAGAAGTAAGAGAAAATACAGGATTACCTTGTGCACCAATTGAATCATTTGATTATGCTATTGCAAATTGCCCTAATATTATGAGTTTAGCTAAAAAATTATATGCTGAAAGATAGATAGGAAATATGGATAGGGAAAGAGGAGAGGAAAATGGAAAAAATATTTGAAAGTAAATTTATGATTAAACTTCAAGACTTTGGACAAGGTTTAGGACGTAACAAATATTTAGGTGCATTACAAGCTACAATGATGTCTTTAATGGGTATCATAATGGTAGGTGCTATATCACAAATTATCTGCTCAGTGGGCAGTGAATCTATGTTAAATTTATTTACTTCTGATAGCAAAACTTATGCAATACTTTATTTACCTTATCAATTTACTATGAATTCTTTATCTTTATGGGTTGTTGTTTTATTTGGATATAACTATGCTAAGAACTTAAAAATGAAAAGTCCAATAATGAATGCTGTGGATGCGTTAGTATGTTTCTTATTAGTTGCTGGTGGATTAATTATAAGTGAAGTAGGTGCAACAAGTATTGATATGACTTATCTTGGAGCACAAGGAATGTTTATTGGATTCGTAGTTGTATTTGTATCTGTCAGAATTGAAAAGTTCTGTGCTGATAAGAAGATTCGTATTAAGATGCCAGATGTTGTTCCTCCTTTCTTACAAGATGGTTTTGCATCAATTTTACCTTTATTATTTAGTGCTATTATTTTTTTAGGAATTTCTACATTAGTATCAATATCTACAGGAGGAGTTTATAATATTTGCTCAGGATTTATGGCATTATTGGGAGCTCCATTAAATGCATTAACATCAGTTCCAGGTATGTTTATTATTTGTATATTTGCAGCATTATTATGGTGTTTTGGTATTCACGGAACTATGATTATAGTCCCAATTATTATGCCTTTAGGTATTCAAGCAGCAGTTTCAAATGCAGCATTACATGCTGCTGGTGAACCATTAGTATTTTATCCAGTTGCTTTATTTGGATCAATAGCTATCTGTGGAGGTACAGGTAATACTTTACCACTTACATTAATGGGATTACGTTCTAAATCTAAACAAATTAAGGCAGTTTCAAAAATTTCTGCTGCTCCAGGATGGTTTGGTATAAATGAACCTATGACCTTTGGTATGCCGATTATGTACAATCCTATATTGTGTATTCCATATGTGCTAAATATTCCAGTAGTTATGTTATGCACATATTTAGCTTATAAGTTTGGTTTCTTACAACCAGCATGGATATCTATTTCAGCTTTACTTCCAATGGGATTTGCTCAATATTTATCTACATTAAGATGGCAAAATGCTATTTGGGACTATTTAATGATAATTCCATCTGGACTTATTTGGTATCCATTCTTTAAGATTTATGAAAAACAATTAATAGCGAAAGAATCTGCTGCATTAGAATCTAATCAATAATATAGAAGCAGATAATATAAAAATAAGAAAGTGCCAACAAATAGTCTGGCACTTTCCAAATAAAATATAGGAGGAGTAAATATGAGTTTTCCGAGTAATTTTTTATGGGGAGCTAGTAGTTCAAGTGCTCAAATTGAAGGCGGATATAATGAGGATGGCAGAGGATTATCTATATGGGATGTTAAGGAGTTAAATTCCGGAACTTGTAGTTTTCATTATTCATCTGATTTTTATCATCATTATAAAGAAGATATTGCTTTAATGGCTGAAATGGGATTTAAAGCTTATCGTATGTCTATTTCTTGGAGTCGAATATTACCTTCTGGAGAAGGCGAAATTAATCAAAAAGGTTTAGATTTTTACAAAAATGTTTTTAATGAATGTCATAAATATGGTATTGAACCAATAGTGACAATATTTCATTTTGATTTACCTCTTGCTTTGCAAGATAAATATGGTGGATGGAATGATCGTCGTATGATTGATGCTTATGTGAATTACTGTAAGATTTTATTTGAAAACTATAAGGATGATGTGAAGTATTGGTTAACATATAATGAGCAAAATATGCTTATTTTCTTTGGTGCTGTTGATATGATAGGTGGAACAAAAACTATGCAATCTGGTAATAAGCTTTATAATCAAGCTCATATTCAATTAGTTGCACAAGCTAAAGTAATCCATTTATGTCATGAAATGTGCCCAGATTCTAAAATAGGGCCAGCGCCTAATATTACCACCTCTTATCCAAAGACTTGCAATCCAATTGACTATTTAGCTGCTATGAATATGGATGATTTGAGAAATAATTTTTATTTAGATGCATTGATATTTGGAAGATATCCTCAAAGTGTTCTACGTTATTTTGAAATGAATAATATTTCTATTGATGTAGAGGATGGGGATTTTGAATGTATGGCAACTTGTAAGCCAGACTTCATTGGATTTAACTGTTATGGTAATGATACAACTGAATATTTGAAATACTATAAAGTTGATTTTAGTGATATGGTACATGCTGATAATCGTGATATTAGTTACTTAATGAAATTAATGGATAAGCCAGGTGTTGGTAGAGCAAGTAAAAATGATTATTTCCCTACAGGTGAAGATGGACATACATTTGATCCTTATTGTATTCGTGTTACAGCAAGACGATTAACAGATCGTTATCATTTGCCAGTTATTATTACAGAGAATGGATATGGTCGTCCTGATACATTAGAAGAGGATGGAAGTATTCATGATAGTTATCGTATTGAACATTTAAGAGAAACAATACGACAAATGAAAATTGGTATTGAAGAAGGGGCTGACATAATTGGTTATTGTCCATGGAGTGCAGTCGATTTAGTTTCTACTAGAGAAGGAATTACAAAACGTTATGGATTCATCTATGTAGATAGGGATGAAGATGACGAAAAGGCAAAATCAGCTGAAATGAAGCGTTATCGTAAAGATTCATTTTATTGGTACAAAAAAGTTATTGAGACAAATGGTGAGATTTTAGAAATGGAGGGTAAATAAATGACAGGTTTTCCTAAGGAGTTTTTATGGGGTGGTGCAACAGCTGCCAATCAATATGAAGGTGGATGGAATGAAGGAGGAAAGGGAATAAACACATCAGATGTTATGACAGCAGGTTCACATACTGTTCCGCGTAGGGTAACTTATAGAAACATAAAAACTGGTGAAACAGGCTCAATGAATGGTTTTGGAGGAGAGGTAAAATTTACACAAGATTGTGTTCCGGCAGTTATTGATGGTGAATATTATCCAAGTCATGTAGCAACAGATTTTTATCATCGTTATGCAGAAGATATTGCATATATGGGGGAAATGGGATTTAAGACATTTCGTTTAAGTATGAACTGGGCACGTATTTTTCCAAATGGTGATGATAAAGAGCCTAATGAAGAAGGATTAAAATTCTATGATAATGTTTTTGATGAATGTATGAAATATGGCATAGAGCCATTAGTAACATTATCACATTATGAAACTCCAATTAATCTAACTATAAAGTATGGAGGTTGGTCAAATAGAAAGTGTATAGATTTCTTTGATAACTATGCGAGAACAGTATTTAAACATTATGAAGGAAAGGTTAAGTATTGGTTGACGTTCAATGAAATTAATATAATGGAATTTGCTCCTTTTGTTGCAGGGGGAGTAGCAGATCCAAAACCTCAAAACAAAGCACAAGCAGCTCATAATCAGTTTGTGGCAAGTGCGAAGGCTGTAAAGGCAGCTCATGAAATTAATGACGAAATTAAAGTAGGACAGATGCTAGCATATCAGCCAATTTATGCATATACTTGTGATCCTAATGATCAATTATTAATAATGGAAAGAAGTAAAAGTGGTTTATTCTATTCAGATGTACAAACAGGTGGACATTATCCAAATTATAGATTAAAACAATATGAAAGAGAAGGTATTGTCTTGGAAACAGAAGCAGAAGATTTTGAGCTTATTGAAAAGTATTCAGCTGACTTTTTAAGTTTTTCATGCTATGGCTCTAGTACAATGACAACCCATGATAATGTTGAAAATAGTGGTGGAAACTTTAGTATGGGAATTAAAAATCCATATTTAGAAACAAATGCGTGGGGATGGGCAATAGATCCAGCTTGTTTAAGAATTGCATTAAATACTTTATATGAGCGTTATCATAAACCATTATGGATAGTTGAAAATGGTATAGGATGGGATGATAAAAAGGAGGAAGATGGAAGCATACATGATACTTATCGTATAGAATATTTACGTAAAAATATTAAATCTATGAGTGATGCTATTAATATTGATGGTGTTGACTTAATGGGATATACAATGTGGGGATGTATAGATTTAGTTTCTGCAGGAACTGGAGAAATGAAAAAACGCTATGGTTTTGTTTACGTGGATCGTGATGATAATGGAAATGGAACTTTAGATAGAAGTAAGAAAGATAGTTTCTATTGGTATAAAAAGGTTATTGAAACTCAAGGAAAAGATTTAGATTAATTAAAAAAGCTGACTCCTAGTAATTTAGGAATCAGCTTTTATTTTATAACCCAATACATCTTAATGTATTTAATAGTGGATATTCTTATGGGGAATTTTATTATAAGTATGAATGTTACTTAGTCTTTTTTATGAAACCGAAGACTTCTGTACCTTTCATAGAATCTAATAACATTATTTCTTCCTCTGGAATACGTCCTAATAAGTTACGTTGACCATCCACTTCTATATCCTTTAATACGATTTGAACTTCGCCAAGATAATGAGCTAGGTTATTATTAACTATTACAACATCCCCACGAGTATAGTGTGTTTTATCACATTTTCTTTCTGGGATAGATTTTCCTTTATAAATAACTCTAGTAAAGCGAGAACGAAGCATATAGTTTAAACAGTCTCCCAAATCATTATGTGTTTTGAAATCAAATAGAATTTCTTTTTCTAAATCACTAATACCTTCTTCAAGGTTAATGTTAAAAGGAACTCTTTTTATTTCACCATTAGGAATAAAGTTCTTTAAGATACCGAAAGAATCATTAACTGGTACATTAATAAATACTTCTTTCAGAACACTATCAATAGCTTTAAATTCTTCTTCACTTGCAAAGGCATTTCCTATTAATATTTCATCTATATTATTCATAACTAAGCAATGTCTTAATTGAAGATCAATTGGTAAGTTTCTATGATTTTCAATTGTTGGAAGACCATCACTTACTGGCCAAGGTCCATGTGTTCCTTCAACTTGACTTGAAATGAAAATTCCTACTTTAATATTCTTACTTTGCCAGTAGTTATTTAAATCATTGATTTTCTCAATACTAGGTGCAGTATATCTTTGTGGGTAGAAATTGTGACAAGTTGATAAATTTTCAATATTAGTACCATTATCAATAGCTTTTTCAATAACATCAACAAATGATGTAGACATCTCAATATGAATTCCATCCTTATTGTTAATTAGAATGGCATCTCTTTCATCATTAAAGGCGAAGTCCATACGAATTGTATCGATACCCATTTCTTTGAATACAGATAAATCAGTTTCAGTTGCTCCCATTTGTTTGAAGAATTGACCATTTGAATCACCTGATACTTCCATACCATATTTGTGAGCTATTTCACTAAAAGATTTAAAGTAGTTAACAATTTCTTCTTTTGTGCCTTCTACTGAGAATAAACTTGTAAATACCTTTGAAAAACCATACTTTGATGCAAGTTTTAAATATGCATCTATTTCCTTAATTTTTTCTTGTTCTGGATAAACAGAAACTCCTAAACGAACCATTTTATAATCCTCCCATAAATTGAATATTTTATAAATTAGCATTCTCTATCCTTAAAATATAAAAAACTGCTTATAAAAGAATATAAAATACATCTTTATAAAGCAGGTTTAGCTTGAACTTAAACAATTACTATTCATTTCACAATTATATTGTGAGCGTTTTTATTGGGCTTGTCAATATTTTAAGTAAGAAGAATAGCAAAAACAAGAAATTTTAGAAAGATAATATGGTGTGATTTCAGATAGGATTAGCATAAGATTTTGTTCTATAAGTTTAATAAAGTGACAATTTTATTTAACTTATTATTAGAAATATTTTTTTCTTCATAGGCACAAAATTAAGAAATTTATATATTATGTAATATAAGGATTAACTAACAATATTTTAACTAGATAAAACGGAGGAAGAATCATTATGAGTGATAATAATGTAAATACAAATGAAAATTTAGCTGAAAACGCAGCTGCAGTAAGACACTGTGCAGAAGTTAAGAGTATACCACAATCTTTAACAGAACAAACTCCAGTAGCACCTGCTGTTATTGCACAAGGACCAGTAGTTGTTAAGGTTCCAGTTGTATTAGCAGAGACAAATATAACTATACCAGTTGAAGCTACTATTAAATTAGATCACCCAGCTATAGAAATTAAGAGAATTAGAAAGAATGTATTTTTAAATCAATCTAGAATTATTCCATTTTCTCAAGATAGCCAATTTGGTACTGGAATACTATTTATAAGTGGTTTTATAAGAAAGAATATTGAGTATGCAACTAAAACTTGTAGTAGATATGGCTCTCCTAATATTTGTGGAGATATAAGACATTGTACAGTTGAAGTACCTTTCCACTTTACAACAAGAATTACTTTCCTTAGACCACCAGTTTTTATTCCTAACTTTACTCCACTTGAATTAGAATTCTTTAATGATAAAAATAAGAGTTGCGATGCTTGTGCAGATCCAGTTATTGGACGTAATGTATGTGATCAAAGCTTCTTAAATACAGAAATCTTTAATGAAAAACCTTTTACTGAATTAGTAAGAGCAGATATAGCTGAAATTGATATTCATACAGACCCATATAAAGATTGTGAAACTCCTACAGAACAACTTTTCACTAAGCTTACAGAAAAAATAGTTGTTAATTTAACATTAAAAGTATTACAAAATCAACAAGTAAGAGTTACAGCTTTAGTTTAATAGAACTACCAATCTAAGAATTATAAAATAATTTTATAAGATTTGATTAATTAATAGAATAATAATTTAAAATAAGTATGTCCTCGGCAATATTTAATATAGTTTTGTCGAGGATTTTTTTATTTATGAGGAAAATAGATACAAATTATAATTTTAATTATAGATAATAAATATTATAAGTGTTTGTATTTATTCATGTACATAAAAGTCGAATTTTGTATATCATACATTAGATAGTTTATTAACTTATATTTAATTAGATGAAAATGGAGGAAACTATATAATGGCTGATAATATTAAAAATACCAATGATTTTGAAGTTGTAGTAGATTCTTGTGCTAAAGTTGAATCTAAGGTTCAATCTTTAACAGAACAAATTCCTGTAAAACCTGATGTTATTAAATGTGGTCCTGTATTTGTAAAGGTACCAGTTGTGTTAGCAGAGGTGAATTTAACTATTCCAGTAGAGGCTACCATCACATTAGATAGAGAAGCTATAGAAATAAAGAGAATTAAGAAAAATGTATATTTAACACAATCTCGAATTATACCTTCTTCTCAAGAGGGATGTAAAGATAATGGAATATTATTTATAGCAGGATTTATAAGAAAGAATATTGAATATGCAACTAAAAGCTGTAGTACAAAGGGTAGTTCCAATATATGTGGAGATATAAGACATTGCACAGTTGAAGTCCCATTTAATTTTACAACAAGAGTTGATTTTATAAGAGAGCCTATTTTTGAAAAAAATACAACTCCAAGGGAAGTAGAATTCTTTACAGATAAGAATAAGAGTTGTGATGCTTGTGCCGATCCTGTAATAGGGAAAAATCCTTGTGAAGATAGTATCCAATTTACTGAGTTCTTTAATGAAAAACCATTTACTGAATTAGTTAGAGCAGATGTTACAGAAGTAGATATTCAAACAGATCCAGAATTAAACTGCAAGTCTCCTACAGAACGAAGCTTTACTAAACTTACAGAAAAAATAATAGTAAACTTAACTTTGAAATTATTACAAAAGCAGCAAGTAAAGCTAACAGCTTTATAATTATTAAATAAACTTAAGATTATTTAATAATATTAAACAGACTTAAGGCTTACTATTATAGAGGTTTTAAGTCTGTTTTAAAATAGATATTTATGTACATACTTGAATTCATTAATTTCTTAAGTGGAGGAGATATTATGGAGGAGATGAGATATTCAAGACAAAACTATAATGAACTTAAGAGAAGACAGTATGGTGGATATACTAGATATCAGAATAATTATTTTTTATATATGAAAAATTACTATGAAGAATATATTAGAAAGCAAAATAAACAGTATTTAGATATGAAACAATACTACGAAGAATATATTAAAAATCAAAATAAACAATACTTATCCATGATGAAATTTTATGAAGAACTTATGCAAAAACAAGATGATAATTATAAAAATCTAAAAATAGATTATGAGGAAAAGTTAAATTATTATACTGATTTTATTGAGAATAAGAGAAATACTTATTTAAGTGATAGTTACCAAGAGGAAAGTAAAAATTCATATAATGAAGTTAAGATAGAGGAGAATAATAAGACAACTATTTCGGAAGATAAACCTTATAAACTTTTAGAGACTACTGAAGAAGATGGCAATTTAGAGTATAAAAATAATAATTTAGTTGAATATAATAATTTAGAAAATACTTATTATAATGAGGAAAAAAATTCGATTAATAAAGAAGTTTTAAAAGTAGATGAAGAGAAACTCATAGAAGAGGATAGTAAAGATATTCAGGATGTAGATGAAGAAGAATTAGAGAAATGTAAAGAAAAAGAATTAGAAGAATGCAAAGAAAACTTTATAGAAGATAATAAGGAAGAAATTATAAAGTACACAAAAAATGAACTTTTAGGAGTAAATAAAGAGCAGTGTTTAGACGAAGCTTCTAAAGAGAATTATATAGAAGAAAAAGATAGTGAGAATTTAAATGATAGTGAACATAAAGATTATAAAGAAGAAAATCAAAGAAACCTCTTAAAAAAAGAAGAAGAGAATACGGAAAATAAGGAAAGACATAGATGTAGTGATAATTTTAATAAAGAGGTTTTAGAAATAAGGAATGAGAAAATATTAGATGAAGATAATAAAGCAGAGAATGAGGAAATAATTAGTTGCAGTGATAATTTTAATGAAGAAGTTTTAGAGATAGAGGATGATAAATTCTTAGAAGAAGATGGCAAAGCAGAGAATGAAGAAAGAATTAGATGTAGTAATTGCTTTAATAAAGAAGCTTTAGAAATAAATGATGAGAAATTTTCAGAAGAAGATAATAAAGCTGAGAATGAGGAAAAAATCAGTTGTAGAGAGAACTTTAATAAAGCGGTTTTATCAATAAGGGATGAGACATTCTTAGAAGAGTATAATAAAGATATATATGTTAAATTTCCAATTATTTTAGCAGAGACTAACATAGCAGTTACTATTGATGACACAATGAAAATAGGAAAAGATGTTAAGGAAATTAGAAGAATAAAAATGAATGCTTTTTTAAAGTCTTCTAACTTAGTTCCAATTTTCTTGAAAAATTCAGAAGCTAATTCTGGAATGCTTTTTGTATCAGGCTTTATAAGAAAAAGTATTGAGTATGCAACTAGAACTTATATAGAAGAAGGAAAGGAAGATAACAGTGGCTATATAAAGTATTGTATTGTTGAAGTACCTTTTAATTTCACTACTAAAATTACTTTTATTAGACCTCCTGTTTTTGTTGAAAACCACAATGTAAGAGCGGAATCTTCATGTGATACAATTAAGTTATATAATACCCATGAGGATTCTATTATTCTATGTGATAATTGTGATGAAAGCTTTTTATCTACTGAAGTATTTAATGAAAAGCCTTTTGTAGAATTAGTAAAGGCAAATTTTATAGAATTTAATATTCATAAGGATTTAGCTTTAAAAGAAGATGAAGATATAAAAGAAAGATATATTAAGCTTAAAGGAAATATCATAGTAAATTTAAGAGTAAGATTGTTACAGGAGCAAAATTTAAGGATAGAAATAGAAGAGAATTGCTAGATAGTTTAAGAAAGAATTAAAGTAAAGCGTTGACGCTATTAAAAATTTAGGTTAATATGTTAATTGGAATTGGGTAGTAATTGTTTAAGTACAAGCTAAGCCTATTCATTAATATGCAGAGAATACCTTCCAGTATTTTGTGCATTATAATGAATGGGCTTTTTTTATTATCTTAATTACAAAATATGAAAAATGATTAAGGTGTAACTAGTTATAGACCTAAGTTTTTGGTTTTAGGATTCTTAACTAGCATGTCTGTAATAGGTATTATATTAGTACTTGTACAAAATATAAATGAGAAGAAAAGAAGTATTCTAAATTAATAAAATAAGGATAAGGTGGCTATAGGTTTTTAACTTAAAGTCACCTTAATATTTACAAGAGTAGATAAATATTCTTCTCAATGAATAAATTTATATATTTCATAAACTTTATGGTAATATAGTATATGTTGCTAAGGATGGTAATAATTTATATAAGATACAAATGTTAAAAGGAGGACGTAAATATGTCTGTTGAGTTTAAAGAAATTAATTTTAGCAAATTAGTAGACAAGTTAGCTCCATGTTGCTTATCAGAAGAGGTATGTGGAGCATGTGAAAGAAATACTTGCCTAGTTGGCTATGGGACTGAGTGTATAAAAAATTGTATGATTAATAAAGTCACATATGTTATGGATGGAATGAAAAACATTCCAGTTACAGATGTAAGAATATATGATAAGGGTAATATTCTAAATGGTGTCGCAGATATTCTTAAAATTTGCAAGAGTTGTAAAGAGAATCATTATGATAATTGTATAGTAAATGTTTTAAGAAGTTGCTATGAGGTTATTTTATTTGGAGAGGAAAAAGAATATAAGGGAAGTGCTTTGGTTTATCTTAATGGGTTAAGAGAAGATAATCCAGAAATAGCAGATCAATTATTTCAAAAATATATGGCTAGATAAGACAAAGTAGTTTAATAAAGTGATTCTTATCTTCATGTGGAGTTTTCTTAAAAAGTAGAGAACCAAAATCTTGTATTTTGTGTGAATCACTTTCACAGAGTACAGGATGCCTACTCCATCTGAAAGTTAGAAGAACTAATCCAGGCGCGGAGCAGTGCTTAGCTCCACTTATAGAAGTTGGGAGTGTTAGCAATGGTAGCGATTGGATAAATTATGGAGATGCTTAATAATTAGGAAAATAGTATAAGATAAAAGTGTAAATTAAATGAGCTACCATAAGGTAGCTCATTTATCTTTAATATAGAACTAACGTTTTAAAAATCCCATCTTTCTTAGGAATATACCTACATTCTCTCTTGGTTTTGCCATTAAATATTTACCACAACGTTCAGTCCAACGGTCCTTTGAAGTACCGTTTGTACGCTCATTATAGTAATTACTTATTGTTTCATTATATGATTTCATTAGCTCCTCATCATGACTTTCATCATAAAAATCTTCTTTTAGTACTGCTTCAATAGGTAGTCTTGGTTTTTTATCAGGAGTTTCAGCAGCATATCCTAAGCACAGAGCAAACATTGGGAATACTAAGTTTGGAAGATTAAAGGTGCTAGCAAGGACGTCCATATCATTACGAATTCCTCCAATAACTACTCCACCTAAACCTAAACTTTGAGCTGCAATTAATGCTTTTTGAGCAGCTAGAGTAGCATCTATAACAGCAATAGTATATGATTCTGTATTTGATAAAATATTTTCATCAATATTTTCATAGTATTTTTCAGCACGATGTAAATCAGCACAAAATAGTAAAACTACTGGTGCTTCATTTAAATACTCTTGTCCTCCTGAAGCTTTTACTAAAATATTCTTTTTCTCCTTATCCTTAACTTGAATAATTGAATATGCTTGAAAGTGACTGGAAGTAGGAGCCATTTGAGCACAAGAAACAATAGTTTTTACCATCTCATCTGATACAGGTTTATCTGCATGATATTTTCTTATAGTAACATGATTCATTAAAATTTCAATTGTTTGATTCATATAATAAACCTCCATAATTCTAATAATTTTATCTTTAAATATTTAAGCTTTTAATTATATTATGTAGAATTTTCAAAGTTAAGTAAAGTTAATTGCTAAAATAACTACATATTGTATTATTTAAAAAATCATCTAGATTTAAATACAATATGTAGTATAATTATAATTATGGATAGATTGTCATATTTATTTAATATTATTAAAATTAACTATATTCTAGAGGGGTGTTAGTGTGAAGGTAAGAAAAAGAGATGGGAGCTTAGTGGATTTTACTAAAGATAAAATAACTAAAGCAATTGAAAAGGCTATGGAAGAAACTAAGATTGGAGTAGATCATAATTTAAGCTCTCAAATATCTAATGAAATCTTTGTAAGTCTATCAAATGGAACTGAAAAATATTATGAAGTGGAAGATATTCAAGATGTGGTTGAGTTTAAATTGATGGATAGTGAAAGAAAGGATGTAGCTAAAAGATATATTATATATAGAAGCGAAAAAGAAAAGGAAAGAAGAAAGAATTCTAGCAAGGAAACTTATAAGATGATAAAGGATGATTTTGTAAGTAAGTATAAACATAGTAAATCTCCTATGGGGCAATTAGGAAACTTTGTTTATTATAGAACATATTCAAGATTTTTATCAGAACAAGGAAGAAGGGAATATTGGTGGGAAACAGTTAGAAGAGCTGTAGAGTATAATACTTCAATAATACCAACTTCAAAGGAAGAAGCAGAAAAATTATATGATAATATTTTTAATCTTAGACAATTCTTATCTGGAAGAACTTTTTGGGTAGGAAATACAAAGGTTTCAAAGCAATATCCTATGAGTAATTTTAACTGTGCATTTCAAATAATAGATTCATTCCAAGCTTTTACGGACTTATTTTATTTATTAATGATAGGATCTGGAGTAGGAGTTAGAGTTCTTAAGGAAGATGTAAATAAGATACCAAAACTTAGGACTAATTATAAATTAATTCATAAGGACTATAAAGAAGTTCCTAAGATTATAAGAGAAGATAGTACATCATTAACTTTTTACAATAATACTTCAGCTGAAATTGTAATAGGAGATTCTAAGGAAGGCTGGGTTCAAGCTTTAGAGCATTTCTTAAATATTGTTGGAAGAAGTCAATATAGAAATATAAATACAATAATTATAGATTACTCTCATGTTAGACCAAAGGGAGAAAGATTAAATACCTTTGGGGGAACAGCTTCTGGTCATGAAAGTTTAAAAAATATGTTCTATAAAATTGATAAGGTAATAAAGAGAAAGTCACTTTTATTAGAAAAGGATAATGTTAAGCTTGCCCCTATAGATTGTTTAGATATTGCTAATATTATTGGAGAGAATGTTGTAGTTGGTGGTGTTAGAAGAACTGCTGAAATGGTTATTATAGATGAAAGTGATACAGAATGTATAGAAGCAAAATCTAATCTTTATAAGCAAGAAGATGGTAAGTGGAGTGTTAATAATGAATTAATTCATAGACAAATGAGTAATAATTCGATTTATTATACTGAAAAGCCAACTAGAGAAAGATTAAAATGGAATATAGAAAAAATGAGATATTCAGGGGAACCAGGATGGATAAATGCAGAAGCGGCTGGTAAGAGAAGACCAAATATGAATGGTGTTAATCCTTGTGGTGAAATATTATTAGACTCACAAGGTTTATGTAATTTAACTACTGTAAATGTATATGCTTTTGTTAAAGAAGATGGAACCTTAGATGAGAAATCATTATTAGATGCACAAAAATTATCTGCAAGAGCAGGTTATAGAATGACTTGTGTAGAACTTGAACTTCCAGATTGGGATAGAGTTCAACAAAGAGATAAGTTAGTTGGATGTTCCTTAACTGGCTGGCAGGACATGGTTAATGCTATTAAATTAACTAAGGAAGAAGAAGCAGACTTACTTAAGAAATTAAAAAAGGCAGCAAAGGATGCTGTATCTGATTATGCAAAGGAACTTGGACAAAATGAACCTTTATTAGTAACTACAATTAAACCTGAAGGTACATTATCTCAATTACCTTCAGTATCAAGTGGAGTTCACTATTCACATTCACCATACTTTATAAGACGTGTTAGAATATCAAGTGATGATCCATTAGTTAAGGTATGTGAAGAATTAGGATATCCAGTATTACCAGAAGTAGGTCAAAGTATTGAAAACTGTACTACTAAGGTAGTGGAATTCCCAGTTAAGGCTCCTGAAGGAAAAACTAAGTATGATGTAAGTGCTTTAGAGCAATTAGAAAATTATAAGATGTTTATGGAAAATTACGTTGAGCATAATTGTTCAATAACAGTTCATGTTAGAGACCATGAGTGGGAAGAAGTTGAAAACTGGGTTTGGGATAATTGGGATTCAGTTGTTGCAGTATCATTTTTACCACTAGATGATAGTTTCTATGAGCTATTACCTTATGAAGCTATAGAGAAAGAAGAGTATGAAAAGAGAGTTAATGAAATGAAACCTTTTATACCTTCTCTAATATCTAAGTTTGAAAAAGAAGAAACTGAGCTTGATATTGGAAATGATGGTTGCGAAACTGGAATTTGTCCAGTTAGATAAATATAAAGCAGGGATAAGACCTTCTTAATTAAATCATATTAAATAAAAAGAAGCTGTTCAGTAGGTGTTTTTAAATACCTTAATGTAACAGCTTTTTTATTTAACTCTTTATATAATCAAAACTTATAAGGTTTTTAAATTTAAATTATTTCTATCAATAAAGGTTCCTTTAATAACCTTATTTTCTCTATTACCAGAAATACAAAGTCTTACTGCTTCAATTCCTAAATCTTCAAGATGAAAGTCTATTGTAGATAAGTTAAGGACCTTACTATTTGAGTAATTATCCTGACCTATAATAATAGGTGGGTCTAAATTATTATTCTTAAAGTACCAGTAGATACCTGAAGCTATTTCATCACTATTAGCAAAAATACATTGTGGCTTAGGGATAATGCTATTAAAGTAAGCTCCTGCCTTTATACCATCTTCAAAATTTCTACAATTAGAAAACGTGTTTTCTTCTTTGAATGTATTTAAGCTTTCAGAAAAGGCTGAATATGTATTTTGAGAGTTTAGACTACTATTAGGTAATCTACTAAAGGTTAATCCTATGTTATATATTCCATTATTTTTCAATGTTTCTAAAATAGATCTATAAGTGTAACTTTTATCTAAAGTTACAGAAGGAATGGCTGAATTACCTGTATCTTCACAGCTTACTATATGGCCATATTCTAAGTATTTCTCAATGATATCATAAGAGTTAGCTGCTGATGTAATTATTATTCCATCAAATTCTTTTGTAGATAGTAATTTTAAATAATTTACTTCAGCATCTTTATCATAATTAGTTGGCAAGAAAGTAACCCTATATTTTCTTTTAAAGCTTTCATAAATAATAGAATTAATTAGTGAGCTATAATAAGAATTATAAGTTACATAAGGAATTATTATTCCAAGAGTATAACTTTTTCCAGTACTTAAGCTAACAGCTTTGTTATTAGGTACATAATTTAATTCATTAGCTATTTTAAATATAATTTCTTTAGTTTCCTCTGATATTCTACTACTATTATTTAATGCTCTAGAAACAGTAGAAGGCGAAAATCCAGATTTCTTTGAAATATCATATATAGTACTCAACTTAGCTCACTCCTTTTAAAAAAATTATATCAAAAATTAATCTTGACGTGCAACCGATTGAACAGTTTATAGTTAAACTATAGATATTAAAAGTTAAGAGGAGAGAATAAAATGAAGAGATTATTAAGTTGTTATGCAAGTGATTTTAAGGATATGAAAGCGGATGAATTAAAAAATGCAATTTTAGCAAGTGAAGGAAGAACTATTTTAGGAGAAACAGTAGTAACTGCTGCACCACTTTTAGAGGGGGTTACAAATGCTGAAGTTATGAGTGCTTTTGGAGCGGATTTAATACTTTTAAATGAGTTTGATGTATTCTTAAAGAAGATTAATGGTATGAAGGATGAAGAAAATCCAATAAGTAAAATTAAGAATCTTGTAGGAAGACCAGTAGGAATTAACTTAGAACCAGTAGATGAAAGCGCTAATTTAATAGATGAAAAAGTTAAATTATCTAGTGGAAGATTAGCAACTATAGATACATTTAAAGAAGCAGAAAAATTAGGAGTTGATTTTATATGCTTAACAGGTAATCCATCTACAGGTGTATCAAATGAAGCAATAAATAATTCTATAGTAAATGCTAAAAAATATTTTTCAGGATTAATTTTAGCTGGTAAGATGCATGGAGCTGGAATGGTAGAAAACTTAGTAGATGAAAAGATGATATTTTCTTTTGTGGAAAATGGTGCTGATGGTATTTTACTACCTGCAGTTGGTACAGTTCCAGGTATAAATGAAAATTTATTATCAGATATAGTTAGAAAAATAAAATCAAAAGGTGCACTAGTAATGAGTGCAATTGGAACAAGTCAAGAAAGTGCAGATGTAGATACTATAAGATTAATAGGTATGAGTAATAAGAGAATTGGAGCTGATATACATCATATTGGAGATGGTGGTTATGGAAGAATGGCAGATCCAGAAAATATAATGGCTTTATCAATAACTGTAAGAGGAAAGAGACATACTTACTTTAAAATGGCTCAATCAATTAATAGATAAAAAAGTTAGACTCTTTAAAAAGCATCATTTCTTATAGGTAATTAACTCCATAGATAATACAATGAAAATAAATAGATTGGATATATAAAATAAAGGGGCTGCTTTTTAAACAGCCCCTTTAAAAATGAATAATAGTTTATGTAAATTTTCTAGAATTATTAAAAAAATTTATGAAATTTCATTAGCTTTTTTATTAAATTTTAATTATTCATTTTACATTGTGTCACAGCACCTTCATTTATATTAAAGCTTAATTAGATATTCATCCTTTCCAATTGCATTAACATCTATATTATTAGAATTTAGTAGATTGATAAGTTTATCAATATTAGTTGTAGATGATGAGTCAATCTTGATTATTAATTCGTTTTTTAATACTTGTTCATTTAGCATATTAAGCATCCCCTTAAAATAAAAAATTTGTATAAGTACATTATAAGGGCAAGTGGATGGGACAAGCAAAGTTAATTAGTGGGCAAATGAGTAGGGGGAAGGAAGAGGAGTATTATAATGGGAAAGTTACCTTTGTAAAAGTAAGTAATATTTTAAAGTGAAATCTATTTCGAATAGTGATTATATTTACATTTGTTTCGATTATGTGTTGTTAAATGAAGTAATTAGATACAAGTAGTGAATAAAAAAGAAAATATGTCGCGATATAGTGACAAATATAAATGTTAAGATTATAATATTTATATAATGTATAAATATTATAATCTTAATAAAAATTTATCATTAGATAAGTGAGTAAAAGATAGGGGAGGTTTTATTAATGTTATTAGTTAATTGCAAATGGGAACAAGAATCAATAATTCATGGGATTGAGGCAATATGCATTAAAGGAGAGCGAATTTATAGGCATATTAAGACAGAAGGAATTAGAATTTATTTTGATTCAAAAATAGAAGGTGAAGTTACATTTGTTGATGAATATATGCTAATTATGAAAGCGATAATGCAAATACCAAGATCTTCTACTTTTGCAATGAGTATATTACCTGTAATAAATGGAAGTGCAGTTGAAGGATATAAGTATACTGTAGGCGGTCATAAATAAGATTTGTTTTACAAGGGATGAATATAAAGAGATAAAATCAGCATGTTATATAAATGGAATGAAAGATAATGATAGTTTATGGACTGTTGAAGAAATAATTAAGGATTTTAATTAAACTGAATTTATTAATAACAGAGAAAAACAAGGGGTGATTGATTAGTGAATATCACTATTATTACATCTGAGAACAGAAGGCTTTATCCTGCTATGATATATAGTATTGATGATAAGGAGTTAAAGAATCCAATTTTAGATATAGATGATATTTATGATTTATTATATAAAAATCAAAATATATTAGTAATGTCTTCACAATTTGATCAATATGGAAAAGAACTTAAAGTCTTTAATGGAGAACTAGGGAAAGCTGATGTTAAAGCTTTATTTGCTTCAAAAGATAACAAGGCAATTAATGAATTAGAAACTGTAATGACCTTATCTGAAGCAGCAAAAAAATGGGGCTTATCTGATGGTTCTACTATTAGAAAATCCATTGAAAGAGGAAAGTTTGAACAAAATGAAATAAAGCAAGCAGGTAATGTTTGGGTTACAACTTACTCTGCCATGGAAAGAGTATTTGGTCCTATAAAAAATGAGGAAAATGCTTATGTTATATTAGACGACTTTGAGCATATTTATACAACTAAAGAATTTTGGGAGTATGCCAAGTCAAAATATTTTTGTGAGCAATATATTAATATTAGAGCTAGACAATCTGAAATTAAATATGAATATATAAAGCTTATAGCAACAAAAGGGCTTGAAGCATTAAGAGAAAATAGAAAGATAATTATTAAGAAAAGTAGAAGTAATGAAATCAGGCAGATTATAGAAACAAAAGAAGAATTTAATTTGTATATTGAATTATTTCAAAGTAGAAAAATCTTAACATCAGAATTAATAGACAAGCTATTTTCCTATTTAAAATCAATTTAAATAGGAGAATAGCTTCAATTTTAATAAAAATATAGAAAAATTTTATATAGCATAAAGTATGGTTTGTAGGAATAAAT